>BNJV01001152.1_pt1 | contig 303158 bp, 449 predicted proteins | sample 8540591 | NCBI WGS metagenome assembly BNJV01 (sample SAMD00202457, study PRJDB9452) | human saliva metagenome | host: Homo sapiens | reverse complement strand
TTTTTATATCTATTTTATTTTATATTATTGATAACCACCTGCCCAGTTCATTTCCACCATGTGAGCTGCTAATAATTTCTTTATTATTATCTTTTATTCTTCCGTGTTATCTGGTACTTGGCACCAAGTAGCCCGTAGTTTCCTCATGTGGGTGGAAAGAATCCGTAGATCCATCGACCGGTTTCCTCGTAGATCCACTTCTCGCAGTCTCTGTCGCTCTCGTGGTTTCTTTCTCTCGTAGTTTCTGTCGCCTGTGGTTTCCGTTTCTCTCGCAGTCTCCGTTACTCTTTGTAGTCTCGTTGCTTTAGTAGTTCGGTTTCTACATACCCCGCCGGACTCAGGTTTTGGCGGTTTAACTGCTTCTCCGGTTCAACCGGTTCTTCCGGATCAACAGGTTTTGGCGGATTAACCGAAAACATTCACTTCAGGATTCTCTGGTTTTAGCGGATTAACCGGTTCGGGCGGATTGGATCTGAAGTACCGGCATCCGCCAAACCGGCAGCATCCGCTAAACCAGAGAGAATCCGAAGAACCGGGTTAATCCGGAGGGACGGATAATCTCAGCTACCAAAGTTGAATCCAAGCAAGAACCAGAAGAACCGCTGAACCGAGAAACTAGTTAACTGCCAAACCAGGAAAGTCCGGGCAGAAACCGAAACTCACTAAAGCAACAGGAGACTACAAGAGTAACGGAGACTGCGAGAGAAACGGAAACCACAAGAGCGACAGAAACTACGAGAGAAAGGGAAACCACGAGAGCGACACAGACACAGAGAAGTGGAATCTACGAGAGAAACCGAGGTCGATAAGATCTGCAGATTCTTTCCCACCGCATGAGGAAACTACGGAGGCTACGACTACAACAGTAGTGCCGGGCCAAAGTACCGGAGTAACACGAGAGAATAAAGATAATAATAAAGAAATTATTAACTGGCAGCTGGTACATATGGAAGTGAGAAAGTTCAAGACACCGGGCAGAGTGGTTAGCACAATATAAATAAAATAGATATAAAGAATGCTGAGACGCAATGAAACGCTAATGCTCACAGTAGACGAAACGACAGATACAAGGAGTTAATATTGTTATGATAGATGAAACGATAAATAAGGAGCAGAAGAATGCTATATACCTATCTAATGTTCCTAAAACAAAAGATACATTAGCAGAAACTTCTGATTATGTGTAATGCTTTCTTTCATAAGTCTTATAGCTTTCAGGTTCGTATAAAATGTATATATGATAATAAAAGTTAAGAATAATAAAAGGTAAAGATTACTACTTCGTAAAAACAAGGACTTATTTGGATACAATACGGTACTTTAGACTAAAATGTAACTTACCTTCAAAATAAATGTAACGATATCTTCAATGTAAATGCAATAGAGGTATCTGTTAGGTAAGTGCAACACTATGTTGCATTTAAATTGAAAACTATAATTAAAAATAAAAATAATTGTTATAATTTATATATTTATGAGAAAATATAATCTAAGAATAATAAAGATAATATTTGAACAAGACATGCTTACCTATTCAGAGGAGTGCTGTGTTTCGGTTTGAGACGGAGGATTAATGTATAAATCAAGTAAAAAGTACAAAAATATTATTGAAGATTAGTAGTAGTTCTGTTAATAATTAGTATATTATTTGGTTCTGCTCATATACAATCATATTCGGTGAGAGGTGTGGCAACAGCATCTACGCCGATACTGATAAATACCCTGTACTACTCCTAGTGATATAGATAATGCAGACGAGATAGAATTAGTATCCGAAGACATATATCAGGGACTTTAAGTATATAGTGAAAGATGGCAGTTGTTAGTACGGGTTTGGTTGATGGCTTTACAGGCATAAGCATAAGCATACCCGATACTATAGGAACAATGCCTGTAGAAGAGATTAAAGATAGGGCTTACATAGGAGTAGAAACGCTTACCTTGGGGAATAATATAAAAAGATAGGTGAATATGCATTTGCAGGTAATAATATTTCTGATATAACATTTCCCGGACAGTGTAGAAGAGATAGGAAGTAGCATTAGAGATAACATATTAAGCAAACCTTAACCTAAATCATATAAAAGATAGACAGTGAAGCTTTTTATAAAATAATACCATAAATACCTTTTAGATCTTGGAAACTCACTGGAAGAGATAGGAACGGGAGCGTTTAAAAATAATAATATAAAAGAAACATCTATACCGGCCACTCTAAACACAATAGGAGAAGATATATTTGCCGATAATAATAGATTTGTAAAAGTGTTAAATAATAGTAATAATACAAACGTCGGTTCTTCCGAAGCATACCTAATATACAGAGAAAAGATATGGTTTTGGTTATGTTATAGACTCTATAACCATAAAAAATAAAATTTATAGATAAAGAAACAGGATTAGAGCTTTTAAATGCTATTACGGTAGGAGATGACCTGCTTCTTTGAACAATGTATATGTAAAGGAACGGAGCAAACATATAAAAGCACCGGAATTACAGGGCTATAAATTATATACAGCTGACGGCTCTACTATAAGTAGTGTTAATTTACCCAAATACCGATCCTTTTGAATTAACAGTAGAATATGTAAAAGAATGAAGATATAACGCCAAAAGAAAGAAAAAGTTATCCCTATGTTAGAGTAGGTGAAACAGATGTAGAGAATGTTCTTAGAAGTTTTATAGAAGCTAAAAATAATACAGGTAGAGATTTAAGTTCGTCAAGTAGTTATAAATCCTACAAACATGAGACACAAGTATTGAGGTGGAGTACATGAGGTGTTTTATACCCTTAGAGATGAAGATAGTGGGAAATAAAATATTTAAGTATCAAAGTTTATGTCGGTACAGATATGATGAAGTTTCCCGCTGAGGGAATGACTGGGTACTGGGAGATTTTTGTTTACGCAGGAGACAGAAAATGTTTGCAAAATAACAATGTGTATGAAGTAAGCGGTTTATCAGCAAGCGGAATAGAAAAATCAAAAACTAATAAAGAGTTGGTTTTACCACATATAAATCCTAAGACGGGAGATAGTATTACTAAAGTCAGTTCTCATAATTATGACGGCAATGCCAGATTTGAGAATAAAGTGTATAACTTCTATAAGCAGTTTTGACGGTGGAATAAGCAATATAGGTTGGCACGCATTTTATGGAAATTCCGATCTTACCGAAATAAATAATATGCCTAATATAACTAAAGTAGAAGACTCAGCTTTTAGGGATGTTAGAAATTTAACAAAGTTTGATTTTTCAAAGGTGGTAGTATAGGAGAATGGGCGTTTGCAAATACAAAATGCAAAATGTAGTGGCCCGGAACTTATACAACTGATTTTGCGGCTTTTTCATCAGGGCATGTAGGCTCTGATCCCGATTTTCCTGATGCTATTTATATGCCTAAATTGGAGAGAATAGAACTCATGCCTTTTTCCGGAAAATGATATTAAATATATAGATCAGGAAAAGCAATTTCCGAATGCGACTACTATAGGTGTAAACGCATTTAGAGAGATGAGGAATAGAGCTTTAGTTAGTGTTAAAATACCTAAGATAAGCAAGGTGGAGAGCGGAGCCTTCAGTTGGAACTCGAGTATAAAGAGTTGTATGCACCGGAGCTTGTTACTATGGGAGATAACGCTTTTTCTGTAAAACTATATGATAATATAGATTTACCTAAAGGCAGTTACATATAGAAACTTCAGCTTTTTGGCATAATGATGCGAAGACTTTAAGTATTCCCGAAGCTCAAACTATAGGAAATAGCGCTTTCCAAGAGAATAAACTTGTAGAGCTGAACTTACCTAAGGTACAGACTATAGGAATTGAAGCTTTCAAAAACAATCTTATTACTACTGTTACGGCTCCCGTAATAAGACGTATAGACAAGTGGGCATTTTGGAATGATAATAATGTAGATGGAAATAGAGACGGTGCACTCGACCAAAATCCAGGTTTAAAAATATTGGGATATAATATACCTATTTATACAAATAATACGAATCTGGTAAGTAGAAAATTATATAATAAATCCTGTAGAAGAATCAGCGAGAGTATACCGATGATGATTTTATTTGGGATAGAAAACGTGGATACCAAGGTGCTGGGTTTTCACAACAAAAGGTAAGAGCAAAAGCTTATTTCAAATGATTTTGAATTAAAATTACCGGACAAAGTAACGGAAAGTAGGAGATAATGCCTTTAATTTTGAAAAAGATAAGGGTAATTATAGGAAAATGTTAGGATTGTAGGAAAAGAAGCATTTCAAAGAAATAGAATAGAAATCTTGGATATGCCTAAACTTGAAGAAGTAAAGAGCTTGCATTTGCAGATTCAAATGCAAGTGATGATAAGAGAATAAAATCTCCAATCTGCCTAAACTATTAGACAGTCGTACCTTTTAATAGTTTAGGTGTTGAAAATGTTGATATGCCTGAAATTGAAGAAATATCGGAGGGAGCCTTTTCTAACAATTATATTACTAAAAGTTTCAGCGCCAAATTAAAGAGTGACCAGAGCTTAGAAATTACAGAAATAAGTAAAGAAATGTTTCCGTATTGGAGCATATAGAGTATACAGCCTTTGCAGATCAAGGAATAATAGAGAAAAATAGACTTGCTACTTTAAAATACTCTTCTTGGAGTGAGGAGTTTAAATTTGTTACTGGAATAGAACATAAACCGGCAATATGGGTAGTTCCTGAGGGGTATAAAAATAACGGTAATAACAAAAATCTTTTGGTGATAATACCTTTTAATGTAATATTTAACTCTGATAAAACCAGGAATGGGGAGACTGGAATATAGCGGAACCAGGAGGAATAATACTACAGCCCGGTAAGGGCAGATGGAACACTGACAGAACAAATCCTGACGGTTGGTTGGAGAGTATTAAGACTGTTGATTTTTGGGCTAAGAATGTTGCTGTAGGAAATATAGAACAGCTATTATTAATCCAAGCACAGTAAAGGTTAATTATAAATTAGAAGACGGTTCGGATTTAGACGGTATAAAACGGCAGACCTAATTTGCCGGGCTTCAGAGAGTTTATTTATGAAGAGCAAGACAGAAACCTTCAAAACGGAAGCTTTAAAACGGCAAGAACATATTCGGCTCCGAATCGTAGACGGATATGTATTAGCTAGTACTACCGATGCTACAGGAAATGTCAGTACTACAAATAAGACAATAGATGTTCCTTATGAAGCAGAGGGAAACAGAACGGACAGAGAGATTACTTACATATAGAAAATAGAAAAGAGTAAGCTGCCAGGACCGCATTAAAATAGGCATAGGAAAATAACGTACAAAAATTGTAGAGTCAAGATGGAGGTATTGCTAATAACGGTCTGCCACACAAATGCTTACCAGATTTGCATATAAGTACATGCTAAAGACATTAGGCAAGATAAAGATAGCTGATAAACCTTATAAACCCCTAAGTCCATAGTATTGAGCAATAGTGCCGCAACCAGCACTTGGTATGCGGAAAACAATTTTGTTGCAAGTGATAGCGGTATGGAGATTACTTTAATGATAATATTGCCGCAGGTTCAAGCTTTAAAATGCGGCTATGGCTACAAATTTAAAAGTGAGTAACGCCTGACGAGCGACGTCGGCTTTTGAAAATGATGCATAGATGAGAAATGACAGGTAAATGCGAGATAGTATCAGAAGCTGAAAATGTAAATTAAAGCTTGCACACAGACTAAAGCTTTATTGAGGTACATTATGCCAATAATTTATCAGGTTATACTATAACGGTTCATATGATTATCAAAATAATCCAGGGATTTGGGAAAACTTATAGATGATAAAAAGTAGTTACGGGACAATCCTGAGTTTGAGAGTTTTACTATACTGCAGAGAATGTTTACTACAATATGCATGGTGTCTTTAGAACCTCTTCGACTTATAAAGCTATGAGGCAGATGGAAGTATAGCAGAAAAACTCATAGATTTGAACCTAAGCGCTTAATCCTGAATGGACTTTAAGCTCTGATCAAGAGCCTTACTTAACAAGAGTTTGGCTACTCCTACCAGAGATAAAGAAATTTTAACAGAAAATACCGTCCTTAAAAATTAAAATTTCCGGGTGCTGTAGAAAAAGAAGAGATTAAAATGATGCGTATTTATATTTAACACCTGCTAAGGATTTTTAGGGATGTCAAGTGTTATAAAGACGTGGCTGCTATTGGAAATTTAGGGTGAGGCTACTTCAGCGTTTTGGCCGTTGTGTTCCTATATACCGGTATCGTTTGAAGATGTAGGGGAGTGGAAAGTTCATCGCGGATCATCCCAGAAGCAAAAACGGCACCGCTTATTGTATGCTAATGCAGAAGCTAGAGATTACATATAGGTAAGGGTCAGTACACGACTATGAGTAATAATCATAAGGAAGCTACAGGTGTAGAGTGTCCTAGGTTATAGGAGTAGTAATACTATAAATACAGGTGCGGATGCTCTTGTATTTGAAAGAGAAGCTCAAACAAATGCTAATACTCACTGCTTGCTTTGGAGATACCAATATTGATTATCTGCAAATAAAAATACTTGGGAATAGATGAAAAACCTTTCAATGACAGTTTAGCATTTACAGTAATAACCGGACTAAAAAGATGAAAAATGCTGCTTTATTTGATGAAATAGACAGTTCAAGAAATTTGTTACTTAATAAAGCGATGATTTTAGGAGACAGATATCAAAAAGGAACAAATACTGAAAAGCTAACAAGGGAACCGATGAAAAAGTATGAAAATATAAGAGAAAACTTTGTTTTGGATAATACTGCTAGGGTATTAATCTCATAAGTATAAATCTTATGTGGGTTTAGAGAAGAAGTTAGTATATGAAGCTAATACCGATGCATATCCTGTATATCCTTCTATTGAATCCGGAGAGGTTGTACTTGAGGGACAAAAAGGAGCACATCATCTAGGCTTAAATCCGATGTTGAGGGAAATCCGTATGATAGAGCGGTAGATGTACTGAAAATTTTGAACTTATAGATATACTGCCGGAAGCTATAGATGTGAAAAAGAAAATATTATTTTAAATCCTACTTTCATAAGAAATGGTGGAAAGTTTGAAATAATATCTGAATATAATACTATTGAGAATGGAGCTAATGTTAAACGTACTGCTATTAAATTCAGTGCGGCTAAAGCTGGATCTAGCTACGCACAAAGCTCAAAGTCTTGATATAGCTTCTATTACAACAAAGTATCTTGGAACTACCATTGAAAATATACTTATAAATAAGGCATACGCAACTTGGGATAATAAAGGTGTGGAGGCTATGTCTCCTGCTAAAACACGGCGGAAATAATATAAAGCCTGATGGGAATGAGCAAGATGGCACTAAAAATCCTTATACCTATGCTGATGTCGGTATAAAAGTAGTTAGAAGTTCTGCCTTGGTTGGACAGCTTTATATAGAAATAAAACGGATAATGTTTGGCAAGAAGATATACCTACAAAAAGTGATGAAAAATTTGACTATAAGATGGTCATATCTAATTATGATAACAGCGAGGAGAGAACAGCTTATGAAGGTTTAGATATAATCAATGTTTTGCCTGCTATAGATGATCAAAAACTTAATAAGCAAGGTGCGAGAGGCACAGAATTTGAAAACAAAATAGATTTAACTCGCCTTAGTGATATAAAAAGTACCGACGGGCTATAGTATTTCCTATTATAATACAACTACTCCTATATATATTCTGGCAGGAAATAAGAATGTGGATGATATAGGAAATGATAATGCTATTAATTGGGAAAATGAACCAAGTACTGATACTAAGATGATTAGAATAAAAGCTAATGCAGGTGTTTCTTTAGCTAAAGGGAAAAGATAGAAATAGAAATTCTATGGTAGCTCCACATATAGATAGCTTAAATGATACCAAAATAAATAAGAGAGCAGTAGATTCTTATGTATTTAGACACTATGAAAAATAATAGTACGACTTATACAAAGTTTGCAGAGCCGAATAGAGTTTATAATTATATGGAAGCTCCAAATGGCAGTATCAGTTTTATAAGTATGCTAAAGAGGGTAGACTGTTAGATATCAATACGGCGCTACACCATTAGCAGGTGCAGGTTTTGAGCTGTTAGATAGAGATGACATAATAAAAATTATTAGCTATAGCTTATCTCTGATACGAACGGCTTGGTTAAGTTTGATAACTTACTGACAACTAAGAATTATCAAATAAGGGAGTTTTTGGCTCCAAATACTTATTTGCTAAACACCTATGAATATAATTTTGGAAAAGATAATTTTAGTAGAGTCGAAAAACAATAATTATAATATAGTTATATCGGAAGCGGATAGTAAGCATATGTTTATGAATCTTAAAGATATAAAGGAAGTACATTACATACAAAAACGGCTAGAGATGAAAAATCATACCTTATCCAATATTCCTTTTAGAATAAGGGGAATAGATGCTACAAATACTTTTTGATTTATAGTACAATCGACTGACGAAAACGGTCAAATTATACTCACCGATTTATCAGAGGGTAATTATCGAATAGAAGAGATAGAAAGTACAGCTAGCAAATAGGTATCAAAAAGTGTCCGTTCAAAAATATAAGAGTAAAAGCTGATGCTTTAAATCACAATATTAAAATTAAGAATGAGAACTTTCAAGTTCTTCTTAGAAAGATAGTAAGTACAAATGATATTCAAATAAATCCTGAAATTGGAAATGAGCTAACTGATTTCCAAAAAGAAGAAGCTTACCCGGATACAGATTTAAGGTAGTGGAGAGAATGGAAGTACCTTTTACTACAAATAATACCGACAATAATGGAAATGTTATCTTACAAAAATCTAAAACGAAGTTGTATATACAGTTACAGAGTTGCTGATTGCACAACAAAACTTATAATAATAAAGATTTGTATTCGTTTAATACTAATGAGTATAAATTTAAAATCACCCACGACGGTAAGCTTATGCATATTAAGGCTGACGGAACTGCTGTAAGATTTAAGCTAATATGCCCTAAATATACCTAATAAGTTGTAAAAGGTAAAAGGAAAGATAGTTGTCAAAAAGGTAGACAAGGATAACAACGCAAAGTCGCTTGTTGGAGCTAAGATAGATATTTACAAGGTAGATATGTAGATGGAAATACAAATCTGACAAAGATTGGAGATACCAAGACTACTGCTATGGTAGGAAGTGATGCTATAGTTACCTTGATAGCTTAGAGCCGGGTAATTATCAAATAAAAGAGATAGAGCCACCGTTAGGATATATCTTAAAATACAGTTCCATAGTAAACATATACCAGAAGCACCTAAGGAAACAATGTCTCTTTTGATAAGAGCGATGATATCATCTATACTGTTAATCAGGTATTAACAAATAAAGGCTTAAAGTCAAGGGTTAAAAGGTAGGACATGCCCGACACATATGCCTCATATTCAAGCCAAGATTTATATAGATAGCGACAAGAATACTCATCCGAACTATAAGTATAGGGGCGGAAGCAGTTTCATGACTGTATATGAGCCGTAGCAGGGGCAGTTTTGAACTTTATGAGATGAAAGATGGAATAAAAAGTGGAAAACGCTAGCTACGATAGTACAAAACCGACAAATACTACTATAATTAGCGGAGCAGACGACTCTATAGACTTTGGAGATTATAAATTTGACTTAATAAAGAGTATGAGTTTTTGAGACGGCAACAGTAGATGGTTATGAGTTAACACAGCTATAAGACTTTTAAGCCAGTGATGAGGCGGCGAAACCCGATTTAATGGTAATGGCATTTCATATGAATAATGAGTCGACGTGGTGAAATTTCCACATCCAAGTATGACAGTGTAGAAAAGAGAAATTTGGCAGGTGAAGATTTAATATTTATAAAACCAGCTACGCTGATTTTAATAAAGTTCAGAAGTGTAGTTACAGGAAACACGGTATTGCCTATTTTCCAAAGATTATCTTTTGGAAATTATAGTTAGAGATGCCCTAATGGATATACCAGCGTTGATGACGATATAGAAGCTACATTAAGCAAGGACACCTATTTAAGAAAAAGGTGATAACACAAAGTAATAGATACAATATAGAGTATGGCACAAAAGGTTCAGAGGGAAATGTAAAGGTTAAGTTACTTGTTCAACAGGAAAGATGTGAGACAGACAGCGGTAGCCTGCCTAACCTTTACAGATGAAAATGGTTTAGTTTGACCTTTAGATAGAATAACTGACTGTAACATCCGCAGTTGGATATGGCTGATAATGGAAATGTTTATTACTTGCACCTGTTGAGGAAGAAATAACTGATGCAGAATATGAAAATATAATTACTGCACAAAAGAACTGATTTACTATTACAACGACCGCTAAAAAGAAGCTTCTAGGTGTAACTAAAGAGTGGGATATAGCAGGCAAATGAAGCACCGGAAGGAAGCAGTGTAACTGTAGCATTAAAGAGAGTTAAACCGGTGGAATTTTGGCCGGCAGAGATGTAACTGAAACTCTACAAACCTATGTATTAAATGCAGATAATAACTGGCAGCATACATTTGAGCATCTACCTCTTAGAGAGTGGGGAGAAAATGTAATTTATAGAGTAGAAGAAGTAGGAAGTGTTCAGGGATTTAAGGAAGCTGTTTATACGTATGATGCGCCTCTAAGAATATGACTATAGAATGTATCTGTAACCAGAGATATAGATGTAGAGAAAAAGTGATAAATGTGACCCTACAAACGCGCCCGGAAGTAAGTATACAAGTTTTTGACAGTGAAAATATGAATGCTCCGCTTAAAAGTGAAGTACCTACCTTAGAAGCAGTTAGTGCAAGTATATAGCTAAGTTTACAAATATACCTAGCTATGCTTATACGGTAAATGAGGACGGTAATATAAGTGCAAGAAAGATTAAATATGTACTAAAAGAAGTTTATGCGGACGGGCAAGTCAGAGCCGGATATACTACAAGTGATGATATGGCTGGGAAGTATGATACTTATAGCTTAGATGAAAATATGTCTTCAAAAGTAGAAGTTGTGATGACTAATACCTGGAAACAGAAAATATAAACATATCAAAGATTTGTCGGGTATAGAAGCTGCAAATGCACCGGAGGTAAGTTTGCAACTGGTATCTCGTAAAAGATGGCACTGATACTGATGTTGAAAGTCCTATTGTGCTTAATAATACAGTCGGCTGGTCTAAGACGCTAATAAACTTACCTAAGTATGAGGCTGACGGTATAACTGAAATCAGATATGATATTAAAGAGTTGCAAAAAGACGGTTATACACTTTCAAAGGCACAGACTGTGGACGAAGACGGTAATATACATAAGTTTGACAAATACAAGAAAGGTAGTTTCTGCAAGTATAAGTAAAACTTGGGATATGGTAGCTTCCTTGTATTTAGGAGAAAATATTAGCAAACCGAAGTGAGATTGCATTTATGGGCAGATACTACAGATGTTATCTATGATGCAAGTGAGATTAACACTGATACTAATGGAATGACTTACCGCCTTTAGTCTTAAAATGAAACAAATAATTATAGACTAAAGTTAGAAAGTTTACCAAAGTATACTACTGATGGACAGACACTTATTAAATATTATGTAACAGAAGAGGCTATAACAGGATTTAATTCTCCAACGGATCCGTAGAGTTGTTGGAAACAGAGTTTGCTCCAGATGAATTAAGAGCCAACACAAAATATAAGGCAAAGAAAAGTATGATATAAAATGTCGAGAAGATATGGGAAGGGCTGGAAAAGTATGAGAACGAAAGGGTAAATATCCGGAGATTCATAGACTTATATACAGTAGGAGTGATTGGCAGTAAGAAACCGGTTACCGTAGAACGGCGACACTTGTTCGTGATACTGCAACATGAAATTTATGGAATGCAAGTTTTACTAACTTACCTGAAGTACGATGTGAACGGAAATGAGATTATTTATAAAGTAGTAGAGAGAGAAAAACCGCAGGATACGATGTTGCTTACTCCGAGCCGGAGGTGGTAGATGCAACTAATAAAAGATTGTTGTTACAAATACAGTTAAAACTGTAAAATGTAGTAGCAACAAGAATTGCAGGAAAACGGAAGATAGCGTAGAGGTAAAATTATTTTAGAGATACGCTTAGAGCGACTCAAGTTATAAGTGCAAATGCTGACGGCCTGTGCACATACTTTTGCTGATTACCATGTATATGGATGACGAGCACCGCTACAATTATACTTAGTGAAACACCTATAAATGGGTATGAAACTGCCATAAGAGAGGTAGTTCAAGTTGTGGATAATGGAACTAAGACTTTTGAAGTCACAAATACTTATATGACAGTGGATATAAAAGCAGAAAAGAATTTTTGAAGGTGTAGAGGAAGCTAACAGACCGGAGGTGAAACTACAGCTTGTAGATGAAACTGACTTCGATAATAAAATAGTTTTAGCTAATAAGATACTTACCTTAATAGAGAAAACAATTTTAGAGGTGTATTGAAGATTTACCAAAGTTTAAGGACGATGGAACTACACTCTATTAAATATAATCTTGTTGAAAGTCCGATTTTAGCAGGTTATGATTTTAATACATGCTATCATTCAGTGCTGTAGCACAAGAGAATTCTGCTATGGAGCATGGACTATAATTGCAACTAATGTGCGTAAGACTGAGGATTTAATAGGTCAGAAAAGCGGCGAGTGATATCGGTGCTATACCAGACCCTGATGTCAAACTGAATTGCTTTCTGCCGACAGTACGAATGACGGAGTAGATAATCCCAAAAGCCTGGAACAAGTGTAGTAAATGCCGATACTGATTGGAAATTAACTAAAACTGTACCTAAGTATGCGGCAGATGGTGTAACACTTATAAAGTATTATGTAAAAGAATTACCTATAAACGGACTATAACAGTGTAGAGGGCAATATAGAACTGGAGTGAGGCGGGAACTCTGCTACAGCAGATAAGACGGAAACGACACTTAGCATAGATACTCTGAAACAACGGATATAATGAAAGGCAAATAATACTAAAACTACTAAAGGCCGGGTTGAGTAACAGTCTGAAGGGTGGTTGATGTAAATGTGGAAAAGACTGGGAAGGTATTGATAAATATGTAAGAAAACAAACTTTGACCGAGTATACATGTATTAATTAAAAAGATGCTACAAAATCCTATGGCTATGATAAATGTAGCCCAAAAGAGTTGATAGCGGATAACGGTGTTTATAAGGCAAGCTTTTAGAAATTTACCTAAGTATAAGCAAGATGGCACTCTGATTGATTATGAGGTAGAAAGTAGAAGATGCGACTTTATCAGGATATAGTGCGCTATGTCAGAGAAGTTTCATCAGATGGAAATACTAAGATAGCTATATAAATAAAGTAGAAACTGTCAAAGCTGATTGATAAATCTTGGGTAGGAGTAGAAAATAATGAAGTTCCGAAGCAAGATTTAATATAATTGATAGAGTGTAGGTGAGAATGCCACATCTGATATTAATTTAACAAATAAAACTATAGCTCTAAATCTTGCGAATAATTTTACACAAACTATAGTTGATTTACCGAAATATCATATAGACGGTACCACTTTAGTGGATTATGGTATAAATGAGTAACAGATTTGGCGGGTTACAGCTTTACGTATAGTAAAATGTAACAGATGAAGGAATAAGTTTGAGTGCTACCAATACCAGAGTAAATATACCGGTAAAATTAAAAAGATTTGGGCAAATGATGATGTAGGATATACCAGACCGAGCTTACATTTGAAATATTTGCAAATGCGTAGCAGATGACTCCAAATAATGCCGCAAAGGTAAAAAGAAGTCCAATTAAATGCTGTAATACTTTTGAAATATCTTTAGATTTGCCAAAAATATGCATCAAACGGAACGGATGAAATCATTACTATGTACAAGAAGTAGTCCGAACGGTTATAAATCAGATGACGGAAGAAAAAGCCCTGGTATTTGACAGAGGAGTTCTAAAGGCTGAGCTTACAAATAAGCTTATTTTAGAGATATTCTTATAAGTCAAGAGTGGAAAGACTTAGAACTTTATAAAAATTCGGTTAGAGGAAATGTGCCGAATCTACATGTGGAAATTCCATGATATTACAGATGGAATAGCTGGAGCAAAAAGTTGGAGTTTCCAAGATTTTGGTAAAAGATACTGACGGTTTATACAAGACTAAGCATGACAATGTTGCCTAAGTATAAAAGAGGACGGTAAACTGAAATCATATATGGTTAAGGAGCTTGAGGAAAATAATTTAGTCGGATATACAGGTGAATTATAAAAACACCTATAGTTGACAATAATGATAACCTTGTCTTGAATAGAAAATAATCCTGTAAAGGCTGAAATCAAGGTTACAGAAGACTTGGAGAGGTGTAAGTCCGATTCTGCACCGAAGTTAGACTCGCTTTAATCTGATTCTACAGCTACAAAGGATGTGGATTTAGCAGGTAAAGCAATTAGTCTGAATGTCGGGAAATAATTTTGCTCAAGTTTTGGAGACTTTACCTAAGTATAATATAGATGGTACTACGCCCTAATTATACTCTAAAAGAGCAGGGAAACTAAAAGGTTATACAGTTACCCAAGCAAAGCGAGAGGGCTTTGGCTGTGGAGCTGAGGGTATAAATGAGAGAGTAACTTTATCTGCTAACCTTTACTAAGACTTGGCTGGATGACGATATCTGATTATGTCCGACCTACTGTGTATTATATAAATTATATGTAGGTGATACTATGGAAAGTGCTACAGGCGTACCTTGGCTGATGGCAGTCCTATAGGAAACATAAGCTTGTCAAAAGTAAGTAATTGGACCGTTGTTGTCAACGGTTTACCTAAGTATGATATAGATGGTGATACTCACTTAAGTATTACGCAGAAGAAGTACCTATATCAGGTTATAAAAGTAAAGGTAGACAGGAGTTGATACTTGCAGAGGATGGTTTATTTGGAGCTGATATAGAAAATGAATTACTTACGACTAATGTTAGGGTAGAGCAGAGTTTTAGAGGCTTGGACAGATATACAGATGAAAATTTGGATAAGTTGCCAAGTATAGAGGTATGTCTGTATGATATAACAGATCCGTTAAATCCTATTAAAATAGAAAGAAGTACAAAGACCTTAACAGTCAAGCGATGACAGGTGGACAACTGAATATCAAAAAGCTGCTCAAGTATAAAAGAAGACTGAGTAAGTGAAATTAAATATAGTATAGGAAATATAAGTACCTATGACGGGTATGAACAGAGTGAAGTGAATATAGAAAAACGAATACAGGCGATACATTTATCAGTTTTACTGAAACAGCTAAGATGACAAAATTGTATGTGAAGAAAAACTTGGATAGGGTGTAGAAAATCAAAGGCTCCTGAAATAGAAGTAAAGCTTTTAGATAGGGATAAGCTTGATGATATAAAGGATATAGGCTCTGTTAAAAAGCTTAATCAAGATAATGATTTTGAGTATGAGTATTCTGTCTTACCTAAGTATCATATTGATGGAAAAGACTCCGTTCGATATGAGTTTGAGGAAATATCTAAAAAGGATGGGTATATCTTAAGGAAGATAAGTATGAAATCTTAGGAGATACTATAAAAGTAGCTATAAGTATCTAGGGTGCTTGGATATGAAGCTTAGAAAGTTATGGGAAAAAGATAATTCATCTTATGTAGACCTGCTGTAAGCTTTACTCTTTATAAGAAAGAGGGAAGTAATTATACAGCTGTAGGTTTTGAAAAAGACGGAGTAGAGCATAACAAGATAACTATAGACGCTTCTATGAACTTTGTTGCAGATATACATGGTCTACCTCAAGTATGATGAGTCCGGAGATAAATTGATAGAATATTATATAAAAGAAGATGCACTAAAGGGTTATATAGTTCCGAAAGATTATATAAAAGCGGAAGTAACGGATGATGGAAGTCTTATGCAGAGGCGGAAAATATCTGGAAAAAGGACAGTCAAAGCTATAAAGCATTGGAAAGGACTTGAAAGTTACAGTGAGGAGGATATTAGGAATCTAGCTAAGGTACATGCTGTTCTTTATGATATAACAGATGAGAAGACTAAAGTGGCGGAAGTGGAATTTATCAAGGATGAATCAGGAGAATATAGTGCGGTATTTTCCGATGTTCCTAAATATAAAATAGACGGTGTAACTCCGATAATTTATGATGTTGAGGAGCTTGAAGCAGGAAGACTTGAAGGTTTTACTACGGCTTATCTTGGAAGTAAAGAGGATAGTGCAGGTAATCTGAGTTTTTGAGTAGAGACAGTCTGATAACCGGAAAGGTAAGTGTTAAAAAGACTTGGAGAACACCACCATTTTTGGTAGACAGTGTTAATGTTTATCTGACTAAAGGCGGTAAAAAGGTGGGTGAAAGTGTAACCTTAAATGCTGATATGAATTGGGAATATACATTTAAAAATATACCTATTTATGAGGCTGACGGTATTACAAAAATCAGTATAGCGTTAAAGAGGAAGAAGTGTTTGCTTACCAAACTTATCTGAAAAATCAGAGGAAGACGAAAATACTTTTTGAACTTTACAATATTTATACCGGTATAGTAAAAGATGGGAAAAAGTCAAGTTTTTCTGTAGTAAATAGATTTGGAGCTAATAAACTAGAGCCACAAATACAAGAAAAACATTTACGAGAAAAATAGATGTAGCAACATCCCGACATACCTGAAAGAGTAAAAGAAAAAGGTACTTTCGACTTATTCCGAAGACAGGAGATAATGCGAGTATTTTTGATATATGTAGGACTTGTTGTTCTATCAAGTGTTTTGCTTATACTGGTTTTTAATGTTAAGAAAGAAAGAAGATAGGTAAATTTTTCCTATAAAGTTTCTATTATATAAAAATCGCTTAAATTATGAGTTTAAGCGATTTTTTATATAATAGGAATCATACTGTGTATTTATTAAGAGAAAATAGTTAACAAAAGCTTAACACGATTTTAATTAATATATCTATATATAATTTAGTGAGGTGGTTTATGTGGAAATATAAAAAAACTATGGCAGGAGTGATAGCAGTTACTCTTTTTAAATATGCTTGTGCTAAAAAGCTATGCGGATATTGAAGGTCAGGGTATTTTTTTCAGAAGAGAATCTTGTGAAAGTCAAGGAAACACAAGGTATAAAAATACCATTTGGGCAGAAGGTGTAAATATAGATAACAGTGACTTTCATTTATTTAGAGATGGAGATACAGCGGAATATTTTATAACAAAGCATGGAGCAGGTAGCGGTTGGTATGATATAAATAAAAACTTTGATATGAAAGACGGGGTACTTTTGTGCAGGAGCAGTTGCAACAAATATGTTTCATTGGTGGCTTGATATAAACAAGGACTATGTGGATAGATATTTAGTTGAGGACATAAATAATGCGAGCATAACGATATCAGATAAAAACAGTAGATTTAAGAGAATTAAAAGAAGTTTATGAAAACGAGGGTTATAGGGATAAAAGTAAATTTTTGATTTTTATAAAGCAAACTTTTAGTGGAGCGGTCTGGGTGGATAAAATACTGGACTTATATATAAATGGATATTCTATAGTAGAAAGTATGCTAAAAATATAAAAGGTGTAGATAAAGCAAACAGTTCGGTTAATTTTTAATAAGGTATTCTCTGATAATTTATTAACAAATGCATATGATAACATTACCGACATAGAAGAATTTTCAAATATTGTGAAATCAGAACTTGAAAGTGGAAAAAGTTTTGGGTTTGGGGTTATATAGGCGGTATAGTGGTAGGACATGCCGTAACATTATGGGGAGCCGATTTTTGATGAGAATGATAAAGCTTTGTAGCTGTATATATATCCGACTCCGGATGATGGGAGTTTGAAATATGATAATTCCTGTATTGGACTTAAAAAGATTTAAGGTAAGTCAAGTAGAGCGATAGTGTAAAAATTTCAGGTTATAAAGAAGCTGATGTAGGAAGTAAAATTTTTATGGTTTATTCTTTTGATGTCCGTAAAGAGTATTGGGAAAAAAATATTTTAAAAAGGTAGATATAGGAGAGAATAATAAAAAGAAAAATATAGGAGAGAATAATAAAAAGAAAATATAGAAGAGAATAATAAGAAAGAAAATATAGAAGAGAAGGATATAAAGAATAATAATAAGAAAGAGAATATAAAAGAAGATATTATTCCAAAGGAAGCAAAAAAATAAAGGAGAGATATATACCTCAAACAAGAAAGGTAAGGAAACAGTTCAAAAACAAATACTCTAGAAGCTTTCTTTTTACTCCGTGGTGGAGGTTCGTCAAGTAGTGGCAAGAATTTTAAAAACACTATTAAAAAGAGACTATAAGGAGAATATCAATAGTCTATACCATGGTATGTGGAAACAAGATAATAAGGGCTGGTGGTATCAAAAAATGAGGATAAAAGCTATCCAAAATCAAGTTTTAAGAGTCTTTTATGGAATGGAAGGTATTCATGGTATTACTTTAATTCTGAGGATATATCGTGTCCGGGTTGGCAAAAGTATAAACGGAAAAATGGTATTATTTTTATCCTAAAACGGAAGGAATAAATATTTATGGAAGTATGGCAAAAGAATACTGTGATAGATGGTTATTTTATAGGAGAAAATGGACAGTAAACAGATAAGAGAAAGTTGAGATTTTTATAGTTGCAGATACTGAGGTTCTAGCTTGTAATTTTTAATAAACTATCTCTAAAATAGTCCTTGCACTAAAAGTATAATTATGCTATACTTATTTAGCTTTTTAAAATGCGAGGACGTAGGCGGTATGTCCGCAGATATTATAAATATAAATGAGGTGAGGATATGAGAGAAGGAATACATCCAGAATACAATCAAGTTACTGTTACTTGTAACTGTGGAAAATACTTTTACTACAGGCTCAACAAAAGATAGCATTCACGTTGAGGTATGTTCAAAGTGTCATCCATTCTATACAGGTCAACAAAAAGCTGCATCAGCTCGTGGACGTCTGATAAGTTCAACCGTAAGTATGGTGTTAACGCTAATTAAAATGATATGTTTAGGACTAAGCAGGGCTTAGTCCTTTTTACTATATTAAATATTAAAAATAAGGTGGTGAGATATTGAAATACTCAGGAATCGGTGGACAGGCTGTTATTGAGGGCATTATGATGAAAAACGGTGATAAGTATGCGACAGCTGTAAGAAAAAGCGATGGAGAAATTGCGTAGGTGAAGATGAATATATCAGCCTTACATATAAATTTTTAGCTTTACCTTTTATAAGAGGAAGCTTTGCTTTTATGATTCTATGGTTTTAGGTATGAAAACTCTAAATTTTTCTGCCGGGTTTTTACAGAAGATGAAGAAGACTATAAACCAAGTAAGATAGAAGTGTTTTTACAAAAAGATATTTGGAGATAAGATAGATAAAAAATAATAATGTCTATAGCAACCCTATTTTCTATATTGGCGGCTATCGGAATATTTTATGTTACTTCCCTATGTATCTTGGAAATCTACTCAGAAAAATTTGTGGATAGCTATTGTGCAGTAGCTATATTTGAGGGTATACTTAGAATAGCCATATTCATAGGGTATATTTTATTAATATCCTCGTATGGAAGATATAAGAAGAACATTTATGTATCATGGTGCCGAACATAAGTGTATAAACTGCGTTGAAACAGGTTTGCCACTCACAGTAGAAAATGTTATGAAAAAGTTCAAAAGAGCATAAACGTTGTGGAACCAGTTTTTATTATAATAGTTATGCTTATAAGTATAATCTTTTTATGATAATAAAAGTAGATACCTTGTGGCTTAGAGCTGTAAGCAGAATAGTTTTAATACCGTAATAGCAGGTGTGAGTTATGAGTTTTTGCGTATAGCAGGAAGCAGCGATAGTAAAATAGTGGATTTTGCTATCAAGACCGGAATGTGGATGCAAGGACTCTACAGTAAAAGAGCCTACTCCTGATATGGTAGAGGTGGCTGTAGTAGCTGTCGAAAAGGTGTTTGATTGGAAAAACCTACTTAGCAAGAAAATTTTGGAGAATCTTAGCAATGCCGGAAAGCTTTTAATACATATAATGACTTGCTTTATTTATGCAGTAAAAGAATTTGAGAATGTCGGTATAGAAGAAGCAAGTGTAGAAGCAAGGAATATACTTTTGTATACTTTAATATAAGTTTGCTTGATTTGAGTTTGAATAGAAACAAAGAGCTTGGTGCAAAAGAGAAGATAGAGAAATTTCTATCTTTTTGTAGAAGAAAGGAAGAAAAGAAAACCTTTTCAATATATACAAATAAGCAAAATTTTTATGGACTTGATTTTTATGTAGATGAAAATGTTTTGATTCCAAGGTTTGATACAGAAGTTTTGGTAGATACTAAAAGATAATAAAGATAATAATTTGCAAGTTCTTGACCTTGCACAGGAAGCGGAGCTATTGCTATAAGTTTGAAAAAGCTAGTGAGTACAGAGTAAAAGCTTTGGATATATCAGAAAAAGCTTTGATATAGCAAAGGAAAAATTCAAAATTAAACGAAACAACTATAGATTTCATTTGTAGTGATATGTTTGAAAAATAAATGAAAAATTTGATATTATTGTTAGTAATCCACCCCTATATACCCAGTAGGGATATAGAAGATTTGAGTTTGGAAGTAAAAAGACTATGAACCAAAGCTTGCCTTAGATGGCTTGGAGGACGGTTTGTATTTTTATAAACATAACAGCAAAGAAGCAAAAGCTTATCTAAAAGAAAATGGAAAACATATATCTTGAAATAGGGCTATAATCAAGCAAAAGATATTAGAGAAATATTTAAAGAGTATAACAAAATAGAAGTTCATAAGGACCTTGCAGGTAAGGACAGAGTAGTTAAGATTAGTTAAGAGAGGTTTATTATGTTTGATAATTTAGATGATATATTAGTACACCATGAAGAGCTTATGATGGAGCTTGGCAGCCCTGATGTGGCAAATGATCAAAATAAGTTTAGGAAGCTTATGAAAGAACAATCAGATTTACAACCACTGGTAGAAAGTTAAAGAATATAAGAAAGTAAGGCAAGATCAAGAAGATGCACTTGCTTTACTTGAAACAGAGAATGATGAAGATTTAAGGGATATGGCAAAAAGAAGAGCTTTCTGAGGCTAAGAAAAGAGAAGAGGAACTGGAACAGGAGTTAAAAATTCTTCTTTTACCAAAAGACCCTAATGATGATAAGAATATTATGCTTGAAATAAGAGCCGGTGCAGGTGGTGATGAAGCGGCACTTTTTGCAGCAGAATTATATAGAATGTATACACATTATGCAGAAACTCAAAATTGGAAAGTTGATATAGTAAGTTTAAATGAGAGTGGCATAGGCGGATTTAAAGAAGTTGTTGCTATGATTACAGGAAAAGGTGCATATTCTAAGATGAAGTATGAACCGGAGTACATAGAGTACAAAGAGTACCTGAAACGGAAAGTGGTGGATGCATACATACTTCAACAGCCTCTGTTGCAGTTATGCCTGAAGCTGAAGAAGTTGATGTACAAATAGATATGAAAGATATTCGTATAGATGTTATGCGTGCTTCAGGAAATGGTGGACAATGTGTAAATACTACAGACTCTGCTGTGCGTCTTACACATAATCCTACAGGAATAGTAATTTATTCTCAGACAGAAAATCGCAATTACAAAAATAAAGAAAAGGCTTTTGCACTTCTTCGTTCAAAGTTATATGAATTGGAACTTGAGAAAAAACAAAGTGCAGAAAGTGCAGAACGTAAGAGTCAAATTGGTACAGGTGATAGATCGGAAAAGATTAGAACATACAATTTCCCACAAGGAAGAGTTACAGATCATAGAATAAATCTACTTTGTATAAGTTAGATAAGATTATGAATGGAGATATAGCAGAAGTTCTGGATGCCTGTATAGCTGCGGATCAGGCGGCTAAATTAGCTAAATTGAATGAAAGTGCGTAAATTATGAAAGATATACTTATATACTTGCATCAAATTCGCCAAGGAGAAAGGAATTATTAAAGCAAATAGGTTTAGACTTCGTAGTCATTCCCAGTAGCTGTGATGAAAACTTAGAATATATAGAGGTAAAGGATATAGTAACTGACTTATCTAAAAAGAAAGCTTTAGATGTGGTTTCTAAGCTTGAAAAAGAATACTTGGAACTTAATCTTTCTGATATAAAAAGAGTTTTGGTATTAGGTTCAGATACTCTTTGTTAGTCATAGGGAGAGGTTTTGGAAAGCCACTAGATACATTGAAGCTAAGGCTATGTTGAAAAAGTTTATCAAATGACTACAATGAAGTCTATACCGGAGTTTGTCTTGTTCTATTGGAAAAAGGAAGATACTAAGTTTAAAGTTCTACAAATAAAATCTTTCTATGAAAAACGGAAGTCTATTTTGAGATATCTGAGGCGGATATAGATGAGTACATAGCTACAGGTGAAGCTCTTGATAAGGCGGGAGCTTATGGTATACAGATTTGCCGCCAGATATATAAATAAAATTAATGGTGATTATAATAATGTTGTAGGTCTACCTGTATCAAAAGTGTGGTATAATATACTTTGTGGAGATGAGTAAAATGGACAAGAAAAGTATTGATTTTGCAAATTTGGGTTTTGGCTATATAAAAACCGACTATAGATATGTTTCTACTTATACAAATGGTGCTTGGGATGAGGGGAGACTTACAACAGATGATAAGGTTAGAAGAAGCGAGTGTGCAGGTATTTTGCAATATTGTCAAGAATGTTTTGAGGGTTTTAAAAAGCTTAGTAGAACAAAAAGATGATAAAATAGTTACTGACCGGATCTTAATGCTAAAAGAATGTTTGATTCGGCACAGAGATTAGAAATGCCATCTTTTCCTGTAGAAAGATTTTTAGAGGCTATAGATAAGGTGGTAGCAGCAACAAAGATTTCGTACCTCTATGGAAGTGCCTTCCTATATTCAGGGCCTTTTATGCTTTGCTAATACTCCTGTTATAGGTTAGCCGGCAGAGGGTATGAATTGAGAGTATTTAACCCCTGTAGGTCCGTATTTTAAGGTGGACCAGACCTCTTACTATTTGTGTGTCTGATTTTTGATAGAGCGGCTCCTCAGCGAACAGGAAATATAAAAGCAGGTCTTAACTATGCTATGAGTTTACATCCGCTTATGGTAGCACATAGAAACGGTTTTGATGAAAATATGTATCTTGATGCGGCTACTAGAACTTATGTTGAAGAAACAGGTGAGCAAACTTATATTTATTACTAAAGACGGTACGCTGGGTAACACTAAATCCGATTCTATTTTTACCCTAGTATAACAAGACGCCTCTTTTATATGTTGCGGAGCATTATTTGGGTATGAAAGTAGAAGAAAGACCGTTAGGTTTGATGAATTATCAGAAATGGCAGAAGCAGGACTTTTGTGGAACGGCGGCTGTTATTTCTCCGGTAGGGAAAGATAGTAGGAAAAGAAAAGACTATAGAGCTACCCTAGCGGTATGGATAAGATGGGAGAGAGCTTACAAAAGTTATAGGTGATACTTTAACTCGGTATTCAATTAGGTGTTATAGAAGCACCGGAGGGTTGGATCAGAGAGATAAAGTAAGTTTTACAGTCGTCTGTGCTAAAATTATCTGTTGTTTATACTAAATTATACTTGAATTTTGACTTTATGCTATACTAATTTTTGTTAGAGAGACTTAGAGTGATATAAGAGATGAGTTTAGTTTAGATAACTCAGAACTGGACGTGATTTCTTACATAAAGAGTGCTGATAAAAGAAATAAATTTTCGATTTCTTTATCGGCATTCTTTATTTTGCCTTTTTATTAAAAACTTGGATTAGTTATTTGTATGGAAAGTAGAGAAGAAAGTAAATGAATAACTCCTTTTAGAAAATAATTCAAGGCATATTATTAAAAGCTATATATGCCATTTTAATAGTAAATTAAAATGAGGAAATACGAAAAATGTCAAGTAGAGTTATTATATTAGAGTAAATATATATGAAAAAGGTTACAGACTAACGGTTTTCAAGTCTTAGTCTGTAACCCTTCTTTTAAATATAACTAAAAGTCAAGATATTTTTTATTGTAGTATTCTGCTTCAATAAGTCCATATATGTTATTTTTCTCTGTAAACAACAGCTGTAGTTTCAGTTTCGGCATTAACAAAACATAAAAACTATGTCCTAACATTTCCATTTGTAAACAAGCTTCTTCGGCAGTCATATAGGTTTAATATCAAATTTTTGAATTTGACTATTTACATCATCATTTACCTTATCTTCTTCATCATACACTTTATAAACAAATCTGAGAAGGAAGCGGCGGCTTGTTTTTATCAATTAATTTATTTTTATATTTTTGATTTGTTTTTCAACAATATCGCTAACCAAATCAATAGCCACATACATATCATTTGAGCCTCTTCAGCTCTTATAAGTCTATGTTTTGCAGGTATGGTAACTTCTATTTTTGTTCTTCTTTTGCACGCTAAGGTAACTTTAGCGTCTACGTCCTCCTTAAAATATTTGTTGAGCCTAGATAACTTATCTTGTATTGCTTCTGTAGACCTTCTGTGATTTCAATATTTTTCCAATTATAGTATAACGCATTACATTTAGCTCCTTTCTTTAAGATATGTTAATTATAATATAAATATTTATCAATATTTTTATAGTAAATTGTGCGAACAATCTGCTATAAAAATAAAAATTAAAAAGTTTTTAAAAGTTGATAAAAATACTTGTTAATATATATCCACATACTTATCAAAAGTAAGAATGATGAGAAGAACTTGTAAATATAAGTTTTCCACTAACTTATCCACATTATCCACAAAAAGGAGAATAAGATTTTATAGATAAATGTGTATAAGGTTTATTTTCTGTCATTTTTACTTAAAATTACTATGATATGAATTTTGTTAATACTAAAACATAAACTTGCAGTAAAAGCTTATAAGTGATAGAATGTGAATTAATGCTATAAAGTATAACAGGAGAAGAAGGATGAGCCTGATTGAAAAATATTTGGAACTCACAGGAGAGAGAGAATTGAGAAGAATAAAATCCTATAGTAAAAGCAATAGAGGAACTTAGACCTACTATGCAAACTATGAGCGATGAAGAATTAAGGAGCAGACAATCAAAGTTAAAGCAAAGGTTAGCAGACGGTGCAAGTCTGATGATATATTGCCGGATGCTTTTGCAACTGTTAGAGAGGCAGCAAAGAGAGTGCTCAATATGGGAGCATTATCCGTTCAGCTTATCGGTGGTATAGTTTTACATCAAGGTCGGATAGCGGAGATGAGAACAGGAGAAGGTAAAACTTTGGTTTCTACTTGTCCTGTTTATCTGAATGCCTTAGCCGGAAAAGGTGTTCAGTATAGTTACAGTCAATGATTACCTGGCAAAGCGTGATGCTGAATGGATGGGTAGTGTACATGAGTTTTTAGGTTTAAAAAGTTGGTGTTGTTTTAAAATGGTATGACAAGTGATGAGAGAAAGAAGCTTATGCTTGTGATATTACTTATGTTACAAACTCTGAACTTGGTTTTGATTATCTAAGAGATAATATGGCTATTTATAAAGAACAACAAGTTATTAGAGAGCTTGACTATGCTATTATAGATGAGGTTGACTCTGTGCTTATAGATGAAGCGAGAACACCTCTTATTATTTCAGGGCAATCAGGAAAGTCAACAAAGCTATATGAAGTTTGTGATATGCTTGCAAAGCAACTTATCCGTGGTGAAGCAAGTGGCGAATTTAGTAAGATGAATGCTATTATGGGTGAAGTTATTGAAGAAACCGGTGATTTCATTGTAAATGAAAAAGATAAGGTAGTAAATCTTACAGAAGACGGTGTTAAAAGGTAGAGGAATTCTTAAGATAGAAAAATCTTGCAGATGCTGAGAATCTTGAAATACAACACTGTATAGTATTAGCTGGTGCAACAATCTTATGCATAAAGATAAAGACATGTAGTAAAAGATGATGAAATATTAATAGTAGATGAATTTACAGGAAGAATAATGCCGGGTAGACGTTATTCTGACTGGTTTACATCAAGCCATAGAGGCAAAAAGAGCATGTTAATGTAAAAAGAGAATCAAAACTTTAGCTACTATTACTTATCAGAATTTTTTAATAAGTTTAAAAAGAAAGCAGGTATGACAGGTACTGCATTAACAGAAGAAAAAGAATTTAGAAATACTTATGGTATGGATGCGATTTCATACTACGAATAAGCCTATACAACGTATTGATCATAATGATGTTGATATAAGAGTAAGAAAGAAAAAGTTTACTGCTGTAGTAGATGAGATAAAAGAAACTTACGCTAGAAAACAACCTGTTTTAGTCTGTACTATTACTATAGAAACTTCGGAAACAAGCTTTTCAAAAATGCTTAAAAGAGGGTATTCCTCATACTGTACCAAGCTAAATTCCATGCAGAGAGAGGCTAGAAAGTTGCAGGAGCGGAGCTGTCGGAGCGTGTTACTATAGCTACCAATATGGCAGGTCGGTACTGATATTGTTGGAAGAAGAAGCAAAGCCTGGGTGGTTTAAAGATTAGGAAGAAAGATGAAGCCAGACGTATAGATAATCAGCTTCTGTGGTCGTTCAGGTCGCTCAAGCGAGATGTCGGTGAGTCAAGATTTTATATATCTCTTGAAGATGATTTTGATGCGCTTATTCGGTTCAGATAGACTTTAAGCATGCTTGAATCTTTAGGTGTCCCGGAGGGTGAGCCTATAGAGCATAGAATGTTATCCAGTGCCATAGAAAGAGCTCAAACTAAGATAGAGGGTAATAACTATGGTATAAGAAAAATCTTCCACATGACGAAGCAAATAATGAGCAAAGAGAAGTTATTTGACGATGACGAGAAATAAGGTTCTCAACGGTAATGACATGCGTGATACTATTATCAGAATGATCAAACATGATATAGTTGAACAGCTGTAGATCTTGCTATTCCTGATGAAGCTAAAAATAGTGAATGGAATTTAAGAGTTAAAATGAGTTACTACTCCATAATTCCTCTAAAGGCAGTAAGTGCCGATGAGGAATCTTTAGACAGGTTTAGTCTATAAACTGAAAGAAGAAGCAGCAAAAGCTATGAGAAAAAGAGGCACACCCTGAACCTGAAAACAAGAGAGCTTGAAAGAGTTGTTTTTATTAAAGGTTATAGATAATAAGTGGATGAACTATAGATGATATGGAGCAATTAAGACAAGGTGATAGGCTCATGCTTTATGGTCAAAGAGATCCGCTTGTAGAATTTAGAAAAAGGTGCTTATGAAATGTTTGATGACATGATAAGTGTAGTTGATGAAAGATACAGTCCGTATACTTTGATAATGTGAGAGTTGAGCAGACTGTTGAGAGAGAGCCATGTGGCAAAGGTTACAGGAACAAATAAAGATGATCTCGGTAGCAAAAGAGCCTGTAAAAATACAGAACCAAGAATATATCCAAATGATCCTTGTCCATGTGGAAGCGGGTATATATAAACAATGTCATGGTAGATTAGCTAATACCTGATAAAACTAGAGGGACTTATATTTTAAGTCCCTCAATTTTAAGGAGATTTTATGATAGAATTAGATCAATTTAAGTATACTCTAGGTACTATGAAAATGATTTAAAAAGAGCTTAAGGAGTGTCTTTGACCTTTGAAAAATAAGAAAAATACTATTATAGAAAAATGAAAGAAGTATGGAAGAGGCAGACTTTTGGTCTGATCCGGATATGAGATAAGTCTAAGGGATACTAAAAAGATAAAAACAGAATTAGATGCTTATAGTAACTTAAATACTTTGTATGAAGATATAGATACACTTATAGATATTGCTTATGAAGAGAATGATGAGTCTTTGATATCTGAAATTAAAGATAATTTTAGACAACTTTATTAAGAATCTGGAAAATGCAATTACAAATGTTATTTACAGGACCAATGATTCATCAGCTATCGAAATTGAATGCAGGACAGGTGGAACGGAAGTCGTGATTGGTGTGAAATATTACATAGAATGTATACAAGATACAGTCTACATGGTTTTTAAGGGTGTGAGGCATTAGATTACCTGGATGGTGAAGAAGGGAATAAAATCTATAACCCTAGGATAAAGGAGAAAAATGTTTATGGATATTTGAGAAGTGAACATGGAGTACATAGATTAGTTAGAATATCTCCTTTCAATGTTGCAGGAAAGCGTCAAACTTTTGTTTTTGCGATATTATGCCGGATATAGAAGAAGATATTGATATAGATATAAATATGGATGATGTAAGAGTTGATACTTATCGTTCGGGTGGAGCAGGTGGACAAAATGTAAATAAAGTAAGTTCGGCTGTTCGTATGACACATATACCTACAGGTATAGTAGTGCAATGTCAAAATGAAAGAAGTCAATTATATAATAAAGAGAAAGCACTACAAATGTTAAAAGCCAGGCTTTGTGCTAAAAAGGCAAGCTAATGTTGAGAAATTGTCCGATATAAGAGGTGATGTAAAGGATATAGCTTGGGGTAGTCAGATTCGCTCATATATAATGCAGCCTTTATACTTTTAGTAAAAGATCATCGTTCCAAGTTATGAAATCGGAAATATAACTGCTGTCTCAGATGGAGATATAGATAAATTTTCGACAGCTTACTTAAAATTGATAAATATGGGAAGTCCTAAGATAAATGGAAGTGAGGACTAAATTTTATAAAAAGTAGCTATGAACTAACGAGTTTTTAATTGTTAGTTTGTAGTTATGTATTTATAAAATAGTCAGATTTGCTTATATATGATATAGAAAGATTGAGAATAAAAGGACTTTGTAGAAGATAAAAGAGAGCTGCCCTATTTATAGATAAAATCTATAAATAGGGCGGCTTATTGATTTTTTAGAAGATATTTACAAAAACAATTTTTGATAATACAATATTTTATATCAAAATAAAAATGGAGGTTACTATATGGAATGTATTATAGTGAGGCTAGAGAATTTGCTGAAAAATTTATCACACCTTTTAGTAAAAAGTAGATGAAGAGGGAGTGTTCCCTAGAGAGGCGTTTGAAGAAATAAGAAATAGCGGATACTTAACTCTTATGATTCCAACAGAGCTTGGGGAATGGGGAAAAGGAATAGAGGAACACGTTGCAGTTTGCCGTGCATTTGCAAAAGTTGTGCCACTACAGCCTTGTGTTATATGATGCATAATGTTGCATTAAATGTTGTTCTATCTCGTGGTACTGATGAGATGAAGAAAATGATTCTCAAAGAAGTAGTAGAAAATAAAAAAAGTTTTGCACTTGCTTATAGCGAGCTTGGTACAGGCACACATTTTTATATATATCAGATATTAAAACTCAGTTCATGAAGATCATATAGTTTTAAATGGTCTAAAGAGTATGGTAACCTCAGCTGAATATGCGTCATATTATTTGGTATTGGCTCCGTCAGAAGTGGAAAATGCCATAGATAATTGGTTGGTACCATTAGATGCGAAAGGTTTATCTTTTAAAACAAAATTCATGGCATGGTATGGGTATGCGTGGTAATGTATCCTGTCAAATGTTATTAGACAATGTAGCTCTTAGCAGAGATTATATAATAGGTGAAAAAGGTGCAGGTCAAGAGCATGTATTTAGTATAGTTGCACCATTTTTCATAGCCGGTTTAGCCGGAATATATACCGGTTTGGCAGAGCATATGTTAGAAGAGGCTATAGAACATTCGAAGTCAAGGAAGTATACTTCAGGCATGGCTCTATGTGAGATAGAAACAGTACAAATACATTTAGCCAAGATGTATACACAAGTTAATGCGGCTATTTGTTCATGTAAAGAGGCGACAAGAAGTGCGGTTGCAGGTGAAGCTGGATGCTTGGCTAAGATTTCATCGGCTCGTGTATTTGCTTGTGAGATGGTAATAGAAGTAGGTCGTTTAGGAATGAGAGTAGGCGGTGGAAAAGCCTAGTAATAAATTAGGAGATATGGAAAGGCTTGTCAGAGATGCTTATGCAGGTCAGATTATGGCACCTAGTGCAGATGTATTGACTGTATGGTTGGGAAAAAGCTATAACAGGTCAAGATTTATTATAGGAAAAGTACATTTAGAGAAAGGCATATCTCGAAATAAAAATAAAGTAAAGATATAGAATAAAAATTATGGATAAAATAAAAAGTGGGAGCGGTAATATATGCACCAAAGGTAACTGTTATATGGGAGATTATAGCAAAATGAAGATGAACATTGTCCTATAGAACCTATATACTATAGAGATTACAAGACACAAGTAGACGGTCTTATGAGTGGGGAGATAGATATAGCTGGAATTCACCTTGGCTTGGTTGGACACTTTTCTTAGAACTAAGGGAAAATGTTTGAATGGTTCTATGCGTGATACGGATCAAAAATAGAAGAAAGACATATTTAGTAGTAAAAAGATTCGGGAATAGATAAATTAGAAGATTTAAAGGCTAAGGTTATAGGCTTTGGTGCTATAGATTCTCCTCAAGCACGTTTAATACCTATATATAATTTACATAAAAACGGTTTGGAGTTCGGTAAAGATTATATAGAAAAGAGATTTGATATAGGTGTCGGTTTGCATGGAGATCATGTAGGTGGAGAATTGGATTCTGCAAAAGCCTTGATGAATGATGAAGTTTTAGCAACTTGGATGTTGGATTTTAAAACTATGAATCATGGATAAAAGACGGCACTTTTAGATGAGAATACAGTTAAGATATTATATAAAACTGATTATTTTGACCATTGTATCTTTACAGGTAGAGAGGATTGAATAAAGAAAAAATTCGATTTGTTTGCAAAGGTATTACATAAGATGGACTACAATAATCCTGAACATAAGGAAATGATGGATATGGAAGGATTAAAAAGAGTGGGTAAGTGGTAGAACAGAATTTTTGCACAATTAAAAAGGAGCAAATGAATATCTAAAAATTCTTTGCTTAGGAGGAAAAATGAAGACTACTTTTTGCCATTTACTACAGCTTTGCTGGGAAGTATGCCACGCAGTAAAGAACTTTTACAAGCCAGAAGAAAGTATTTATCAGGTTTGTTATCAAAAGATGAATATATGAATCTGGTTTTGGAAGAAAATAAAAAGGTTATAGATATACAAAAGAGATAACGGTATAGAACTTATAACCAGCGGTGAACTTACTAGAGATAATTATGTTTCCTTTGTAGCAGAAAAACTCTCAGGTGTAACAATGATGAGTATGGCGGATATGCTTGACTATATAGATGACAAGCAAGCCTTTGAACAAATATTAGAAACTCTCGATGTACCGGCTATAAGTATAAAAATGCTATTTGTAATGGAAAGATAGCGAGAAGTGAAAGCTTGTTAAAAGAAGAACTTGAGAGGGTTAAAAGTTTAACGACACTACCTATTAAAGCTACTCTTCCGGGTCCTTATTTAATGACCAGATCCATGTGGTTACCTAATTTATCAGGAAAAATATTATTCAAGTAAAGAAGAGCTTGGTAAAGATGTGATAGCTATATTGAAAGAAGAGATAGATGAATTGGAAACCTTAGGAGTGAAAAGTTGTACAATTTGATGAACCTGTACTTACTGAAGTAGTATTTACAGAGGGGAAAAACTCGTTCTTTTATGTGTGCCGCATTGTCTGAAAAAGAAAGATCCTACACAGGAGCTGGAGTTTGCCACTTCCTTAATTAAAGAACTTATGGATTATATGAGAGATAAAGAAATGCTTAGTTCTTTGCATGTATGTAGAGGAAACTGGAGTAAGAATGAAGCATATTATTAAAGGGTTCATATACACCTTTACTAAAGTTGTTTGAAGAAGTATTGCCGGATGTACTTACTTTGGAATTTTCAACTCCTAGAGCAGGAGAACTTAGTTCTTTACTGGAGAGTAAAAAGATAAGGGAGAATTGTATACTTGGTCTAGGTGTAATTAATCCTAGAACAGACCTGGTGCAAAGTAGTGAAAGTATTATAGAGCGTGCGAAAGAAGCACTTGAGTATCTGCCTAAGGAGAGATTGTGGTTAAATCCGGATTGTGGATTTGCTACGTTTGCAAATAGACCTGTTAATACTATGTTGGGGATAGAAAAATTAAAAGAACTAAATAAAGCAAAAAGAATATTTGAGAGCGGAATATGAATAATGTATATGAATCCATGTATCATGACCTTAGATATAGAGCTATACTTGGTAAAAAAATAACCTAGTCAGTATATATACACAAAATGATAAAAATAGAAGTCAGTAGCGAAAATGGATTTTGATAGTGTAAATGATAATCGTAGTAGCATAAACTATTTTGTCAGTGCTGTTATTTCCGTATTCTACATGGAATATATCGTTTGTCAAAAAGAGAACATAAATATAGAAGAATTAGAAATCAAATCGAATGTTATTTTGGAAAACCCTTTATCTTATCTTCTTGTAAAGGGCTATGATGCAGCTCCTAAGATAGCAAAAATAGATGTAATAGTATATATATATTCGTATGAAGATGAGGACGTGGTTTTTGAACCTATGTTCAAAGGTCTTAGAGAAAAATATATTATATCAAAGCATAAAAGATAGTATAGAAACGCTGATAGAATTTAGAGTGATATTGTAATTAAATATACTTGTTTATTTTTGGAAAAAGTAATCTTATTATGTGATGTAAACCAGTAAACATAGAATAACTAATATTATTTTAAGCGGAATGTAATCTGTATATGACAGGAAACATTCGCTTGATTTTTATATCCTATTTTTATTCTACATTTTAATATATATTTTTCTATAAATTAACTTGCAAAATTAAGTATCTCATGTTAATATCCTTTAAGTAAAAAAACAAATGTTGAGGTGGACAGTGAGTGAAGAGAGTAAATATTACTTAGTTAGAGAAAAGGCTATTCCGGAGGTGCTTATAAAAGTTATAGAAGCAAAGAATCTACTGAATCATGATAAGCATATGAGTATAAGTGAAGCTGTAGGAGTGTAGGAATAAGTAGAAGTTCATTTTTATAAAATATAAAGATGATATTTTCTTGTTTAACGATTCTTCCAGAGGAAGAACTATAACTTTGGCTATGCAGATACTTGACAGAAGAGGTTTGCTTTCTGAAATATTAAGTATAGTTTCTATGTATAAGGCAAATATACTATAACACATCAATCTATACCCTTAAATGAGTATGGCAAGTATATCCTTATCTGTAGAATTAGCAAAAAGACACAGTAAATTTATCTAAGTTATTGGAAGATTTAGAAAATAAAGATGGCATCATAGATGTAAAACGTTAGCTAGGAGTAATGAAAAATGATAAATGTAGCAATAATGGGTTTTGGGTACTATAGGTTCCGAGTATATGAACTTATAAGAGATAATAATGAAAAAAATAAAAAGTGGCTATTAATAATGATATAAGAGTAAATAAAAATTTTGAACTCAGAGATTTCAAGGGTACAGAAATTGAGAATCTTATAGTGAATAAAGTAGAAGATATAGTTAATGATGAAGAAACGGATATAGTGGTTGAGTGTATGGGTGGAACAACCGCATACGAGTTTGTTAAATCTATGCTACTTGCAGGCAAGCATGAAGTTACCTCTAATAAGGCATTGGTTGCGGCTTATGGAACAGAGCTTTTACAAATAGCCAGAGAAAAATATTAACTTTTTTTATTTGAAGCAAGTGTAGTGGTGGTATTCCTGTAATTAGGACTGTTACAGAAGCACTTTCAGGAGAATATATAGAAAGTATAGAAGGTATTTTAAATGGTACTACTAACTTTATACTAACTAAGATGGACGAAGAAGGAGGAAGATTTTGCTCTGCATTAAAGACGGCACAAGAGCTGGGATATGCTGAAAAGAACTGGAGGCAGATGTTGAAGGACATGATACCTGTAGAAAGATAGCAATTTTATCTTCGCTTGCAAGTGGCAAAAGAGGTCAACTTTTGAAGAGATATATACAGAAGGTATAACAAAGGTTGATACTAAAGATTTTAGATATGCTAAGAATCTTAAAGCCAGTGTTAAATTAATAGGTAGAGCAAAGTTAAAAATGGTAAGTTATATTCTTATGTTTGTCCAACTATGATAGGTAAGAAACATACTTTATATGCAGTCAGTGATGTATTTAATGGTGTTCTAATAAAAGGTAATATGTTAGGTGATTGTATGCTTTATGGTAGTGGGGCAGGTAAGTTACCCACTGCAAGTTGTTACAGCTGATATTATTGAAGTTTCAAAAAAACTTCACTCAAATATAAAGCTTGGTTGGAGTTCTGATAAGATAGAAGTTGAAGATAGAAAGAGACTTCGCATAGATATTTTGTTAGATTTAATAATAAGGATGATAGATTCGAAAAATCTGTGCTTGAGAGCTGGGGCTGATAAGATATATAGACTAGATGGTGAAGAGGAGTTTGCTTTACTAAGCAAAGAGATGAAAGAAGCAGATTTCTTAGTAAAGTATGAGAGTATACCGGAGGCGATAAAATTTATACGTACAAGCTTATAGAATAAATAGTTTAGTATATAAAGAAAAAGCGTATCTTTTGTGTTTTAAAAATACAGAAAATACGCTTTTTATCTAATAATTTCTCGTTATAACCTCTTAAAAATTCTCTCGTTCTTTCGTTAGTAGAATTAAAAACATCTTCCAGGCTTACCTTCATCTATAATTACTCCCTTATCTATGAAAAATGAGTCTGTCACTTATTTCTCTGGCAAAAAGCCATTTCATGAGTAACTATAACCATTGCTATATTTAAAGAAGATAATGATTTGATGACCCTTGAGTACCCTCGTTTGTAAGCTCGGATCAAGAGCAGAGGTAGGTTCATCAAAAATAAAATGTCGGGTTTCAAGGCTAAAGCTCTGGCTATGGCAATTCTTTTGTGCTTGCCCACCTGATAATTGATAAGGATAAGCATTAGCTTTATCAAGTAAACCCATTTGAGCAAGTAATTTATTTGCTTCTTCTATAACTGAAGCTCTATCTCTTTTTGAACTCTTATAGGTGCATCTATAATATTTTCAAGTACAGACATATGTGGAAAAAGATTAAAATTTTGAAAAACAAGGCCGAAACAAGAAGAAATTTCTTTTATAAGTTCTTACTTGCATATACAGCTTTAGTATCTATATCCCCAATAGTTCTGTTCTTTTGTACGATAGACTACCTCTATCCATATCTTCGAGTAAAGTTGCACATCTAAGTAAAGTAGACTTTCCGGAGCCGGAAGGACCGATAATGGATAAAATTTCTCCTTTTTAACAGTAAGAGAAATACCTTTTAAAAATTTCTGCACCATCAAAAATATTTTCTTAAATCAGATAGTTCTAATATATTCATAAGTTCTCCCTATCTATAATAATCTAACTTCTTTTTCTATAAATTCCATTATATAAGCCACTATAAAATTAAAAATATAATAAAATATAGCAGCACAGGCAAAAGGCAACATACTGGCATTAGAGCTTGCACAAAGCCTTAGCAGTAGAAAACATCTCAGCCACACTAATAGTAAATGCTAAAGAAGTATCTTTTACTAGAGTTATAACCTCATTTGTTATAGAAGGAAGAATTTTTCTTTATAACTTGAGGTAATATTATAATAAAAAAAGTCTGAGATTTTGAATATCCAAGCAGCTTTGTGGCTTCATATTGCCCCTTAGGCATAGATTGTATGCCGGAGCGATATATTTCAGCAAAAATAAGCGGCATAGTTTATAGAGAAACCTATAAGAGCGGCCCATAATCTATAAGAGTTACTTATTTTAAGTCCAAAGATATAATAAGGACCAAAATAGATAACCATAAGCTGGAGCATTAAAGGAGTTCCACGCATTATAGATATATATATTTTTTATTATTCCTGATAAAATAGGATTCTTACCGCACGCAAGGCAACTACAATAAGCCCAAGAGGTAGGGATACTATTAAAGTTACTATAAAATGAGTAAACTAATGCCCACACCGGAGCCTAATTCTCTTAGTATATTAAATAATGACATAAAAACTCCTTGCTTAAAAATATTATTTAGTAGATATACTTACATCACGACCAAACCACTTATTTGATATTTTTGCCATAGTTCCGTCTGCTTGCATTTCATCTAAAAACAGCCTGTAACTTATCCCTTAGAGCTTTATTGTTTTTGGCAAAGCCTACACCATATTGCTCGGGAGCCAGACTTTATCAAGAATTATAAAGTCGTCATTATCTCTAACTTCTAACTGATATGCAGCTACAACCTCGTCCATAGCAAGAGCATCTATAGCTCCGCTTTCAAATCCATGAAGCCGGTATTATAATCAGGTGTAGTTTTTAATTCTTTAAAAACTGGCTTGTAGGTCGGGCTAAATTTTTAAGGCGGCTTTCGGCAGAAGAGTCAGCTTTTGAACCCTCTACTATTTTACCTTTTAAGTCATCAAAGGTCTTTATGTTAGGATTTTTCTTTACAACAAAAATTTGAGCATTTTCCATGTAAGGTTCTGACCAAAGATAAGAGTTTTCCCTACCATTCATAGTAAAGCCGTTCCAGATAACATCAATAGTACCTGAATTTAATTCCATATCCTTAGCATCCCAAGCTATAGGTTGATAAGCTATTTCTAAGCCCATACGTTTAGCGGCTTCTGCGGCTAAATCCAAATCAAAGCCTGTAAATTTACCATCAGAGCCGACAAAACCCATAGGAGGTAGGTCCTTATCAAAGCCTACGGTTAATTTTCCGTCAGCATCAAAGCTCTTTGTATCCGCTTTTTGTGCTGGTATCTTTTTTTGTTTATTATCGGATTTTTGTTTCATCAGCATTTGTGCTTTCTTGTGCAAGAGTTTCGTTTGAACTGATTTGTGCATTAGTAGTATCTTTTGTTGCCACAGGCTACCAGTGAAAGTCCCTAAAGCTAAGGTGGCAAAAAGTAAGTATTTTTCATAATAATCTCCTCTCAAAAATAAAAATTAGTATCTAAAAATTGTTAAAAATCAAATTACTTTTTAGTATAGTAGCATAGTAAAGTGATAATGTAAAAGCCTTATTTTTATCTATGGACAAGTAGATAATAAGCTGAAAAACTAAAATATGTCTATATTTGCAGAAAATATATAAATATTATATAATGAGTATCAATAGTAAAAATCTTACATATTCAATTTTAGAAAGAAGTTTATATGAAGCTTAGATACATAAAACATAGTTCTTATGCAATTTTCAATGAAAAATTTTAACATGCTTTTTGATTATTACAAGGGAGAAAATGCCGGAATTTGAAAAAGATAAAAGTGCTGTTTGTTTTTGTCAGTCATAGGCACTACGATCATTTTTCTAAAAGAAATTTTTCATTAAATAAGCAAGTAGATAAAATAATTTATATTTTATCAGATGATATAGATAGAAGAGATGTTCCGAGAATATATTAGATAAGCTTATCTTTTTAAGTCCAAATACAGATAAAGAAATAAGCTTAGAGAATGAAAAATAAGGATACATACTTATAAATCAACTGATGAGGGGTTTGCGTTTATAATAGATACTAAAGATAAAAGAATATATTATGCTCGAGATTTGAATTATTGGTATTGGGAAGAAGAGCCTAGTATATGGAATGAGAGTCAGGAAAAAGATTATAAAAAGTCAATTAAAGTATATGCAAGCCTTACTTGAGGATGGAAAAATATAGATATAGCTTTTATACCTCTTGATAACAGACAAGGTGAATTTGCATATTTAGGTATAGAATATTTTATAGCTTTTTGTTGATGCAAAAGAATATTCCCTATGCATTTTTAATGGTGCTTTTGATATCATAGAGAAACTAAAAAGACAGATTAAAGGATGAAGATAAAAATAAGATAGTTCGTATAGAGAAAGAAAATGAGGAGTTTATATTATGATATCGTTAAAACAAGCCAGATTTATAGATCCGCTACAAGAACAGATGATATAAGAGATGTACTTATTGCAGAAAGAAAAGTAATAAAAATAGCTCTCAGATTTAAGTTTTGAGGCTCCATTAATAGCGAGAGCTAAGGGAGAAAAAAGTTTGAGGTTATAGATTGTACAGGTAAAGTTGTAGCCCGGATTTGTAGATACTCATGTACATTTTAGAGACCCGGGTTTACATATAAAGAAGATATAGCTTGTAGCTAAAGTAGGTCTTGCAGGTGGATTTTACACATCTAATAGGTATGGCAAATACAAAACCGCTATAGATGATGAAGAAACATTACTTTATGTAATAAGAGAAGGCAAGAAAAACTGTAATTAATATAAAAACTTGTGCTTGCGTTACCAAGCGTATGCATGGAAAAGAACTAGTAGATATGAAGCTTTTAAGAGATAGCGGTGCTGTAGGATTTACAGATGACGGTTTACCTCTTAGAGATGATAGTATATGCAGAGAAGCTATGAAAAAGGCTAGAACTTTAAAGGTACCCCTATCTTTTCATGAAGAAGCACCGGAATTTGTTATAAATCCGGGAGTTAATGCAGGTGAAGTAGCTAAAAAAATGGGAATAGAGGGAGCTTATTCAAAAGCTGAGTATATGATGGTGGAAAGAGATTGCAAAAATAGCAAAAGAAACCGGAGCTTTAGTTTGTATACAGCATATAAGTGCAAAGGAAAGTGTAGATTTAGTTAGAAAATATAAGGCTCAAGGAGTAAGAGTTTTTGCAGAAGCCACACCACACCATTTCTCCTTGACCGAAGAAGCTGTTTTAGAGCATGGTACTTTGGCGAAGATGAACCCTCCACTTAGATTAGAAGAAGATAGGCAGGCACTAATAAGAGGACTTAAAGACGGTACTATAGAAGTTATAGCAACGGATCATGCACCACATTCAAAAGATGAAAAAGATAGAGATTTCATAAAAGCACCTAGTGGTATTATAGGTCTTGAAACTTCTTTATCCCTCGGTATAATGAATTTGGTAGATGTGGGACATATAGATTTACCTAAGCTTATTTCTCTTATGAGTTATCAACCGGCAAGATTTTATAATCTGGATGCAGGAATGATAAAAGAAGATAAAATAGCTAATATAGTAGTATTCGATCCCGATGAAGAGTGGATTTATGATAAATCATATAGCAAGTCGGAGAATTCTCCTTTTAGGGAAGAAATTAAAGGGAAAGATTTTATTAACTATTTGTAACGGTTTAGTAGCATATGATAATAGATAATATAAGATTTAATATGTTATAATAATATTAAACTTTGGCTTAGATACAGTTAATTGTATAAGTTGTAAAATGAAGTGTCAGTATAATTAAGTATTAAATTATAAAATAACACTTGTAAATTTATAAAATAGTGTTATAGTATTGAGAGTAGATGAGAGTTTATTGCGTTGATCTTTCACTACATGTGCATTATGCACTCCTATATCCTTCATCCCTGAAAAGACTAGTCTTGGGACTAGTCTTTTTCATGTAAAAATAGAAATATTAAGGTATTGATATATATAAAATATATGTTATATTACTAGTATAACATATATAACGATATAGGAGGTTTTGTATGAATATAAATAAGTTTACACAGAAGTCTTTAGAGGCTGTTCAAAATATAGAAAAATAGCTTATGAATATGCTAATCAACAGCTTATGCAAGAACATCTACTTTTAGCATTAGTAGACTTGGATAATTCTTTGATAGTTAGCCTGCTTGAGAGAATGAACATAAATATAGATGATTTCAGAAAAGATGTTGTAGAAGCATTAAATAAGTTACCTAAGGTTTCAGGAAATGCCAATGTTTATATGAGCGCTGAGCTAAAAAAGTTTTAGTAAAATGCAATTGATGAGGCTAAAGCTATGGAGATGATTATGTCAGTGTAGAGCATATATTCCTCAGACTTATAAAAAGAAGCTAATTCCGCATAAAAAATATCTTTGATAAATATGGTACTAATAGAGATAGTTTTTGAAAATCTTATCAGAGCTTAGGGGAAATCAAAGAGTAGTAAGTGATAATCCTGAGGCTACCTATGATACCTTAAATAAATATGGCTATGATTTAGTAGAAAGAGCGAGAAGCGGTAAGTTGGATCCGGTTATAGGTAGAGATGCACAGATAAGAAATACTGTGCGTATACTTAGTAGAAAACCAAAAAACAATCCGGTACTCATAGGCGAACCGGGTGTAGGTAAAACTGCCGTAGTAGAAGGACTTGCAATGCGTATTTTGCGTGGTGATGTTCCGGAAAGTCTAAAAGATAAGAAAATCTTTGCTCTTGATATGGGTTCTTTGCTTGCCGGTGCAAAGTATAGAGGAGAATTTGAAGAAAGATTAAAAGCTGTACTTGATGAGATTAAAAAGTCGGATGGAGAGATAATACTTTTCATAGATGAGTTGCATACTATAGTAGGTGCAGGTAAAACAGAAGGTAGTATGGATGCAGGAAATATGTTAAAGCCTATGCTTGCCAGAGGTGAGTTACATTGTATAGGAGCTACAACTCTTGATGAGTATAGAAAAATATATAGAAAAAGATCCGCACTTGAGAGACGTTTTCAACCTGTTATGGTAGAGGAACCAAGTCTTGAAGATACCATATCTATACTTAGAGGTATAAAAGACAGATATGAAAACCTCATCATGGAGTTAAAATAACGGATTCTGCACTGGTTAGTGCGGCTGTTTTATCAAATAGATATATAAGTGACAGATTTTTGCCGGATAAGGCTATAGACTTAGTAGATGAAGCTTGTGCTTTGATAAAAACAGAACTTGATTCTATGCCGGCAGAGTTGGATGAGTTGCAAAGAAAGATAATGCAATTAGAAATAGAAGAAGCGGCTCTAGAAACTGATAATTTATCAAAAAGAAAGATTAGTTGCCTTACAAGAGGAGCTTGCCGGTTTAAAAAGATGAATTTAAAGAGCAGAAAACCAAGTGGGAAAAACGAGAAAAAGTGTGGAAGCACTTGCCGGTATTCGTGAAGAAATAGACAATGTTAATAGACAAATAGAAGAAGCACAAAGAAAGTACGATCTTAATTTGGCTGCAAAGTTGCAATATGGAACTTTACCTGAATTGCAAAAAGAAACTTGAAGAAGAGGAAAAGAAGCTGACTAGTAAGGAGCTAAGTTTAGTGCATGAAGTTGTAACAGAAGAAGAAATATCAAAGATTATTTCTCGTTGGACAGGTATACCTATAACAAAATTAAACGAGTCGGAAAAAGTAAGACCTTGCACTTGGACGAAACCTTACATAAAAGAGTTATAGGCCAGGACGAAGCTGTAGATTTAGTTAGTGAAGCTATACAACGTTCAAAAGCCGGTATAAAAAGATCCCTACAAAACCTATAGGTTCTTTCCTTTTCCTTGGTCCAACAGGTGTAGGAAAGACAGAACTTGCAAAAGCTTTGGCAGAGGCATTATTTGATGATGAGAGCAATATTATTCGTATAGATATGAGTGAATATATGGAAAAAGTTTTCTGTAAGTAGACTTATAGGAGCGCCCGGGATATGTTGGCTATGATGAAGGCGGTCAACTTACAGAAGCTGTAAGAAGAAAGCCTTACTCTGTAGTATTATTTGATGAAATAGAAAAGCACATCCTGATGGCTTAATATTTTGTTACAAGTGCTTGATGATGGACGAATAACAGATTCTTTTGGGAAAAACTGTAGATTTTAAGAATACTATTATTATAATGACCTCGAATATAGGTTCAGCAGATTTACTTGAAGGAACTGATAATACCGAAATATTAGTACAGAGGCTCAGATGTCAGTAAAAACTAAAAACTTAGGGATCATTTTAGACCGGAATTTTTAAATAGATTGGATGAAATTATACTATTTAAGCCACTATCAAAGATAGATATATCCAGTATAGTTGATTTGTTGATAAAAAGACTTAAATGAAAGACTTTTAGATAGAGAACTTAGTATAGTTGTAACAAATGATGCTAAGAATTATATAATAGACAATGGATATGAAGCAAGTTTTGGTGCGAGACCATTAAAAAGATATATACAAAAAGCACGTTGAAACCTTTGGTTGCAAAACTTATATTAGCTGAGGATAAGTTAAGTACAGGGGATATTATTGTCACAGATATAGAAGATAATAAACTTGTTGCTAGAGTTGATAATTAATAAATAGTAAGATGTATACTCGGAGTTTAGAAATAAGTCCCGGCATTTTTGTTTTAGGGAAAGGCTCTGTTCTCATCAAGAGAACAACAAAGTCACCGGCTATGCAGGTGCTTGAAATAGACACTTTTGGTGTAGGGATACCATGTAGATACAGCAGGAAAAATGCAAAAAGCAGGGAATAAAATTGACAAAAGATGATAAAAGCAATACAATTGTATTACAAAAAGAAAAGGAGAGATGATATGTCTATTATAAGTTTGAGAGTTCCGGAAAATGAATTAAACATATTTAAAAACTATGCGAAGCACAATAATACGACCTTATCAGATGTTATCAGAACGACTTTACTTGAACGCATCGAAGCTGAATACGATTTGGATGTTTTTAGAGATTACGAAACAGAAAGACAATCAGAACATTAAAAACGCGTCCAATCAATGAACTTTGGGAAGAATTGGGATTATGACATATAAGATAGTTACGACAGATAAATTCGATAAAGCGTTTAAAAAAATTAGATAGGCAGACACAAAGAATAATCAAAGCTTGGATTGATAAGAATCTTATGGGTTGCGAAAATCCGCGTATTCATGGAAAGGGGCTTACAGCTAACGGAAGTGGACAGTGGAGATATAGAGTGGGTGATTATAGGATTTTGGCAGATATAAGAGATGATGAAATTGTGCTTGTGTTAATTGATGTGGGTCATAGAAGTAGAATTTATGAGTAGAAGCAACACCTTCCCTAAGGGTGTTGTTGTTTTTGTTAGGAAAGGCTCTGTCCTCACGAAGAGAACAAATAAAGCACCTGCTACGCAGGTACTTGAAAATACCTTTAGCGTTATGTGCCCCAAAAATTTGTTGCATATTTTAAATAATATATAATTAAGTCAAAAAGTTCTGTGTACACAAAATATCTTGAATAAAAGCATAAAATATTTTATTATATAAAAATAAGTTGAATGGAGTATACAGATGTTTAGATTTATTATAATAGCTATGTTATTGATATTATATCTGATATTAATGATACCTATAATGTTAATTTTATTACTGATATCAAGATACAATAATAAGCTTTTCTTCCACTATAGGTCAAGCTATGGTAAGGTTTATATTTAAAATTATACTATTTATAGCAGGGACCAAGGTAGAGATAAAAGGACTTGAAAAATATACCTAAGGATGGAGGAGTTTTTATTTGTAAGTAACCATAGAAGCTATTTCGATATATTAATAGCTTATGCTTATACTCCTAAAGAGCTTGGTTTTATTTCAAAATCTGAAATGTCAAAAATATATTTTGCTAAAAACAATGGATGTATATAGTGAATTGCCTATTTTTGGATAGAAAAAGATATAAAAAGGTATGAAAACTATACTGGAAGCTATAGAAAAGGTTAAGTCGGGAACTTCTGTATGGATATGCCCGGAGGGTACAAGACTAAAAGGTGATAATCAGAAAGAATTATTAGAGTTTAAAGAAGGCTCTTTTAAAATAGCAGAGAAAGCAAAAGCGCCTATAGTTCCTGTTGTTTTAAATAATACTGAGATATTTTGAAAGACAATTCCCCTAAAAATAAAAGCGGTTAAAGTAGGTATAGAATATTTGACACCTATATATATGGAAGAACTTCCAAAAGAGACAGTGAAAAAAATTGGTGAATATACTAGGGAGCTTTATAAAAAGATAAATTGTTATAGAGGTAAAAATATGGACTTGGATCTTAGCAAGATAAGGCAAGAATTAGATGAAATTGATAAGGAAATAGTAAAACTTTATAAGCAAAGAATGTCTACTCAGAACTTGTAGCCAAAATATAAGATGAAAACAGGCAAAAAGTATTCTGGATACAAAGAGAAGAAGAAAAATAAATTCGGTAAAAAGCTTTACTGGATGGGGAATACGATAAAATAGCAATAGAACAATTATATAAACAAATTATGGTTGCAAGTAGAAGATATCAATATCAACTATTGGCAGAAAAAATCCGTTTAAAGAAGAAGTCTTTAAAAAACTTGAGGAATTGCCTAAAGTAAAAGATAAAAAGTGCAAAGTTAGTATATCAAGGTATAAAGGGTGCTTATTCGTATCAGGGCTACACTTGCATATTTTGGTAAGGATTTCACCATATCAAATGTGTAGACACCTTTGATACAGCAGTAGAAAAAGTTGCAAATGGAGAATATGATTACGCTGTTTTACCTATGGAAAATTCAAATTCAGGTCATATATTAGATGTTTATGATTTGTAGAAATGTACATATATATAGTAGGTGAATATTTACAAAAGTAAATCATGCTCTTTTAGGTATAAAAAGGTGCAAGAATTTGCGATATTAAAGAGGTGTATTCTCATCCTCAGGCTCTTATGCAGGCACATGATTATATTAAAAAGAATAATTTTTAGAGAAGGCTTTGTCTAAATACTGCTATGGCTGCAAAGGAGATAAAAGATGAAAAATGATTTCTCAAAAGCGGCTATAGCAAGCGAATTAAGCAGCAGATATATATAATTTGGAGATTTTGGATAAAAATATAGTAGGAACAGCTAATACAACCAGATTTATAATATTATCAAAAATGCTATATATAAGGAAAAATGCAAATAGAATAAGTTTAATGTTTGAGTTAAAACATACATCAGGGTGCTTTGTATTCTATATTGCAAATTTTATTTTTAATGGAATAAATATGTTAAATATAGAATCCAGACCTATAAAAATAAAGAATGGGAATATAGATTTTTGTTGATATAGAAGGACGCTTATCAGACGCAAATATAATTAATGCTATAGCAGGCATAAAAAGAAGAAGCAATTAATATTAAAATATTCGGTAATTATTAAAATAGATAAATTATTAAATTGTTAAATTTATAGCAGATAAATGTAAAAAATTTAGCTATATAGTAAGGAATATGCTATAATAATTAAAAAGGCTTACTTAGCTAAATAAAGATACAAAATTGATTTATAATATTTTATAAGGGAGAGTATCTATGAGTTATGAAAAGAAAGATGAGAACAGAGGATAAAGGAGATTTTTATAGCGGACTGGTAAATACTTGAGTTATGGCAACTTTCATTATTTTGCCCCTGATTTTTACAAATTATTATTTCAATATATTGGTGACTAAGACTATCACCTTTACCATTCTCAGTATTATTATGTTATTTCCTGCTTTGATAAATGCCTTAGCCGAGGGAGATTTGAGAAAGATTTTTGAAAAGAAAAATTTTTCGTTTAAAAGAGAAAATATAGCAAATATAGCATTTCTCGTATTTACAACAGCTGCTATTATTTCTACTTTTATCGGCGTATCCATTCATTTTTCAAAGCTTTATCAAGGTAATGAAGGCAGATATAATGGCTTACAATTATATTTGATTTATTTTTTGCTGTTTATTTTTGTGAGTAGATATTTTAAGTTTGATATGAAAAATATTTGATGCTTTCATAATAGTAAGTATTTTTAGTAGCATTATTTGGTATAAGTGATTATTTTTAATTTGAATTTACTAGGTTTTTAAAACTAATATGAAACCGAACAATGGGCTATTTTTACTTCTACATTTGGAAATATAAATACCTATACCGCATTTATAGCCTTATTTTTAGGCCTTAGCATGTGTATGTATATCTTTTCTGATAATGAAGGTAAAGACGGTATTTCTATAAGAAAGACAATATTTTATTATATCAGTATGCTAATAGCCTTTATGGCACCCTTACTATGGGAAATTCAGATAATGGGTATTTAACCTTGCAGCTCTTTTTGGATTTATTCCATTTGTAGCATTTAAAAAGAAAGAGAGCTTACTTAGATATACGGTAAGCTTTTACTCAGTTATTTAACTATAATTCAAAACTATAGCTTTAATTAATGAATTATTACCCTCAAAAAGGTGGTAGGTATAAAATGGTATATATAATATACTGGCAGAGTTTAAATATTTATATGTATTAATAATATAGCGCTTTGGCTTTTTAACTATATTAGTATATATACTTACTATAAAACAAATACTTTGATAAGATTTCTAATATACTAAGAATTATATGGAGTTTAATACTTCTTGGAGTAATTGTCGCTGTTATTTACCTAATATATAAAGTGAATTCGGAGAAGATTTAACTAAGTATGGTGCTTTATCTCAATATTTAATATTCAACAATGAATGGGGAACATATAGAGGTTATATTTGGAGGGCGACAATAGAAGAATTTTCCAAGTTAAATATCATACATAAATTATTTGGAACAGGACCTGATACTTTTGGAATATATATGTATAGACTTCGTTATGATGATATGCTTTCAAAAACAAATCAATATTTTTGATTCTGCACATAATGAATATTTACAATATTTATTTACGCATGGAATTATAGGCCCTAATTTCATATATAGTGCTTTAGTGGCTGTTATTAGTAGAGGCTTTAGAGCAGGTATAAATATGGTAAAAGATAACAAGAAGAGCGCTGTTCTTTTAGGGCTTAGTTTTAGTGTGTTTTCTTATGTGATACAAGCTATAGTAAATATAAATATTCCTATAGTTGCAGTCTTTTTCTTTATGTTTATTATGCTACCTATGCATTGTCAAAGGAGTAAAAAGTAAATGACAGATTTAACAAGTTATAAGCGGGTTATTAAATTATTTGCTGCTTTGGTAATACTCTAATAGAAATATTTTCATATTGGTTTATCTGGATTACTTATGTGAATAAAGCTATAGAATTTCCATATTGGAGAAGAGGTAATTGGTTGATAATAGCTATTTATGCTCTTATCCTTTTCTCTTTTCTTATGGAGGTTTAAAAGCTTGGATATTTAAAGACAGGAAATTTGATATATTCAAATATATTATCTATAGTTATAAACCAATATATTAGCTTATTTATTGCTGGCTCTTATAGATAAAAGGTTTCATAATCCAAGTTTATATATTATACTTACAGTTTTTGATATACTTTCAGTCAGTTTATGGGTTTTATTTTTCAGTATGTTTACAGACATTTATTTCCTGCCAGAGCTTTGTTAGTAGTATATGGAGATAAAGGAGTATACAGTATTATAAATAAGGTACATAGTAGGCAAGATAAATATATCATTGGCGGTGCGGTAAATATAGATAAAGGTTTAGAATTTGTAAAAACTAAGATAGATAGGTATGAAGGCGTAGTTATTGGAGATATAGAACCGGATTTAGAAATGATATTTTTGAAGTATTGCTATGATAAAAATATAAGAACTATTCTATGCCTAAGCTAAGCGATATATTACTAGAAGTTCTACACAATTAGATTTGTTTGATACGCCTTTATTATTATCAAGAAATGATGAGTTGCAGATAGAACAAATAGTAATAAAAAGAATAATAGATATAGTTTTAGGAAGTATTTTTCTTGTTATTTCTTTACCTTTATTTATAATTTTTGGTATAATGATAAAGTCGGTGGATCGGTGGTCCTATATTCTATACGCAAAAAGCGTCTTACTATTAATGGAAAAATTTTTGAAATATTAAAATTTTAGGACTATGAAAAGTAGATGCTGAAAAAGACGGAGTGGCTAGACTGGCAGGTGAGAATGACACCAGAATAACAGGAGTGGGTAAGATACTTAGAGCCAGCAGACTGGATGAATTACCTCAACTTATAAATATTATAAAAGGTGATATGAGCATAGTCGGTCCACGTCCGGAAAGACCGGAAATAGCTAGAGAGTATGAAAAGAATTACCGAATTTAGATATAGATTAAAGATGAAAAGCCGGTTTGACAGGATATGCACAAGTTTACGGTAAGTATAATACAACACCTTATGATGAAACTAAAACTTGATTTGGAACTATATAAGATATTTTAGTTTATGGTTAGATTTTAAACTTATAATGATGACTCCTAAGATATTACTTATGAAAGAATCAACAGAAGGACTTAGTGAAGGTAAGATTAATGCACTCAGTAATGATAGAAGTTTATTGAAAGCTGAAGTCTATGGTAAAGCAGAAAAATCTTGAGGAAAATATAAAAATAAATTTGATTGGAGGCTAGGAGGATATATGAATAGACAAGTGAAACAAATTATGAATTGTGGAAAAGTCAACAACTTGAAGATGAAGCCTTAGTTAAGGAATTACGAGATATAGACGGCGATGAACTTTCGCTATAAATGATAGATTTTATAGAGAGTTGGAATTTGGAACGCAGACTCAGAGGTGCTATTAGGGTGCAGGAACAAACAGGATGAATATTTATACTGTAGCTAAGGCAACGAGGGGACTGGCAAAATACTATTACAGAATAATTCCAAAGCCAAGTATAGCTATAGCCTATGATAGTAGAAATAACTCAGATGTATTTGCCAAAATAGCTGCCGGAGTTATGGCAAGTATGGGAGTTAAAGTTTATATTTGAAAGAACTTTATGCCAACACCATCACTATCTTTTGCAGTAAGATATTTTTAAATGTGATGGTGGTATAGTTATAACAGCCAGTCATAATCCTGCTAAGCATAACGGATATAAGGCTTATGGCAGTGATGGTTGTCAAATGGCAACCAAAGTTGCAGATGCTGTTTATGCACTTATAGGCGAGGTTGATATATTTAAAGATTATGAAGTTATGGATTTTTGAAGAAGGTATACAAGCAGGTCTTATAGAAATTATTTCTGAAGAAGTTTTTGATGCTTATATATCTACTGTTTCAAATGAGTCTTTAGCAGGAAATGACATAGATAAGAGTGTTAAAATAGCATATACACCACTTCATGGTGCGGGTCTTAGATGTGTTACAAGCTGTCTTGAAAGAAATGGATTTACTAATATTGCAGTAGTTAAAGAAACGTTAATCCTGATGGAAATTTTCCAACCTGTCCTTATCCAAATCCTGAGATAAGAGAGGCATTAGAGGTAGGACTTAGAGTAGCAAAAGAAGTAGATGCTGATATATTAATCGCAACAGATCCAGATTGTGATAGAGCCGTATAGCTGCAAAAGAGGGCGATGATTTTGCACTTGTAACAGGTAATGAAGTAGGTATGTTATTGCTTGATTATATCTGTAAAAGAAGAATAGCTTTAGGTAAAATGCCTAAAAATCCTATAGCCGTGAAAAGTATAGTTTCTATAGATATGGCAACTAGAATAGCTAATAAGTACGGCGTTGAAATGAAAGATGTTCTTACAGGCTTTCAAAATTTATTGGAGAGCAGATATGTGCATTTTAGAGTGAAAAGGGCGAAGAAGATAGATATATTTTTGGTTTTGAAGAAAGCTATGGCTATCTAACAGGTGCTTATGTAAGAGATAAAGATGCTGTAAATGCAGCGCTTATGATAGCAGAGATGTTTGCATATTATAAGGGTGAAGGAAAGTCTTTGCTAGATGTATTAAGAGATTTATATGCAGAATATGGATATTGCCTAAATACACACTACAGCTTTGAATTTGAAGGTGAAAGTATGAAAAATGGCAGATATAATGTCTAACATTAGAAGCACCACACCCAGTAATATTGGTGGAAAGAAAGTACCATCAGTGTTAGATTATGAAAAAGCTTAGAAAAGAATATAGAAACGGGTGAAGAAAAAGCTTATAAATCTTCCAAAATCAAAATGTAATCAAACTTTTACTTGAAGATTATATGAGTATAGTATTTAGACCTTCGGGAACAGAGCCTCAAATTAAAAATATATATTAGCATAAGTGCTAAAGATAAGGAAGAAGCAAAGAAAAAGAAGCTCTGGTATATGGAACAAGCTTTCAAGATATATGAAATAATATTAAAGATTAGTGGAAAGTCCTCTATGAATAAATTCGTAGAGGACTTCTATTTATTTAGCTTATAAAAGTTGTGATACAAGTTTAGGTTATAAGTGATATAAATACCTTATATATCACTTGTACAATTTAAAGTTGAAGTGCTAAAATTTATGTTAGAATATTAGAAATTTTAAGGATAGTGGAGGACTATGAAAGGAAACGTTTAGGCAGTCGTCTCAGGGTTTTATTTTACTTAGTGCAGGTTGTGCAATAGGGATAGGAAATGTATGGAAATTTCTATACAAAGGCGGTCAATATGGTGGTGCAATATTTGTGCTTATATATTTATTTTTCCTGGTTATTTTAGGCATACCTGTAATGACTATGGAATTTTCTATAGGTAGAGCGGCTAGAAAAAGTCCGGTTAGGATTTATGATAAGTTAGCCAAAAGGTAGTTTGCGGTATTTGCAAGGTTATGCAGCTATGGCAGGAAATATCATACTTATGATGTTTTATACAACTGTTTCAGGTTGGATGCTTAAATATTTTGTAGATACAGCTATGGGAAAATTTATCGGTCATAATAATGAGGGCATAGCAAAGTTATTTGGAGAAATGTTGGCTAGTCCGACACAAATGCTTATTTATATGCTTATAATAGTGATATTAGGATTTTTGATTTGTTCTATAGGTTTACTAAAAGGGGCTTAGAAAAGTATCTACATAATGATGACAGCCTTACTGCTTATAATGCTTATTCTAGCTGTAATTCATTTTTGCCCGTGCAAAAAGAAGGTTTAAAAGTTCTTTTTAGTACTCTGATATGGAGAAAGTAAAAGAAGCAGGTCTTAAAAGTTATAGTTGCAGCTATGAATCAGCCTTTTCTTTCTCTTAGTCTCGGTATAGGGAGCTGTGCGCTATTTTCGGTATATAGACAATAAACAGGCGCTTATGGGAGAAGCTGTAAATGTAGCCTTTCTTGATACTTTGTAGCTATAACGTCAGAGCATAGTTTTCACCGGCTGTTTTGCTTATGGGGTAGGAACCTGCGGCAGGACCTAGCCTTATATTTCTAACTTTGCCTCAATATATTTAACAATATGCTGCTGGTAGAGTCTTTGGGGTTCTTTATTTTTATATTTACGACTTCTTTGCGCTCACAGTTCTCGCCGTATTTGAAAATATAATAGGAATGACCAGAGATTTATTTGATTTTGATAGGAAAATTTTGAATCATATTTCTGTATAGTAATTTCTATTTTTCAATTCCTTGTACATAGTTGCACTTTATGGTCAAGTTTACAAACCATTGAGTCCGGACGTACAATTTTGATTTAGAAGATTTTATAGGTAACTTCTTATTACCACAGGTTTCTTTAGTATATGTACTGTGGAACTAGATATGGATGGGGGTTTTGATAATTTTATAAAAGAAGCTAACAAGGTGAGGGTTTAAAGTTCCTATCTGGACCAGAGCATATGATATATGTATTACCATAATTGTCACATAATTTTTGGTTTTAGGACTTATTAAATTTTAAGTATTTAGTATACAAAAGAGCCAGTTTAATCCTAGCTCCTTTTATTATGAAATCAAAAATATTCTAAAACTCTATAGCATCTGCCACTAGTCTCAAGGTAAATGCAGGTACTATTTTATCTCAAAACCTATCTCATCAGCCTCAACAATAGAACATATTTTCATTCTTAATACATAATTCCAACATATTTCAAAACTCCTGCTCAAACCGGGTAGTATAGGAATTGATGAGGAAAAAGTAAAGCTGTCTTTAGATAAGAGTCCTTGACTAAAGAAATCAATGGTGAGGGACATCTCTATCTTCCAAATTTCTCCCTTTGACCCTTCCATAAGAAGGAGGATCCATTATTATAAGCATCATATTTGTCACGACGTAATTTTCTACAAATTTTAACACAAACTGATCACCAACCCAGCGTATAGGGTGATCTTTTAAACCGGAAGAAATGGGCATTTTCCTAGCCTAAGCAACCATTCCCTGCTGGCATCAACGATGAGTAACTATAGCTTTTGCTTTTGCACAAGCTAAGGTAGCCCCGCCGGGTATAAGCAAAAAGATTGAGTACCTCTACTTCTTTCTCTCTTAGAGCTTTAGATATAAGACGGATGCCCATCCCAGTTTGTAGCTTTGTTCAGAACTCCTGTATGTTTTAAAAACTGAAAGGTTTTAAATGAAAAGTCATTTTCATTGTTATTTGAGTAGAAAATACATCTTTTGGCAACTCGTAGTCTATAGACCAAGTCTCAGGAGTTTATTCATTCACCGCCACCCTTTGTACTTCTGGTAGTGTCCATTTTCTTTTCCAACTCATGTTTCTTTCGTGTCCCAGATGACCTGAGTGATCAGGACGTACTAAGTATATATACCACGCTCTACCTTTTTCGCCATTTGAAGTATCAGCGTACTCATAATCTTCCAATTATTTTATTCTACATTTTATATCTCCATACTTAAAATCAAAACGGGCAATACCCTAACATAAGCTGAGGCACTAAGGCAAGAAAATATATAGAAATATGATTTTTCTAGAATATCTGTGCTATATCAAAGAATAGAAGAGTGATAGTTATTACTTTAAGACATAGAGGAAGTGAAGGAATTTTTGAAGAAACGAATACTCAAGATGGACAAGAAGCAGGTAATGCACTAAAAGTAGATTCTTTTAAATCATCAAATGGATGTTGAATTATTTGATAAAATAGAGAAGAATCAAGAATAGATTTTCAAATATAAATAAATACTCTACAGAAGCTTCCAGGTATAGAGAAGCTGTAGCAGTTGCCAGACATTTTAAAGTTCCTATTGTTTTTGCTGAAAAGACAAAAATCTACAAATTTTGAGTAGATGTGTTATAATGCAAGTGTAGAGAGTTTTACGCATAAAAATACCAATAATGTTATAGTTTCAAAGAAATTTCTAAGTAAAGAGGATAAGATTCTTATAATAGACGATTTTGCATACATGCGTTGTGCGAGTAAGGTCTTATACAGATAAGTAAAAGCACTGTGAGCCAGTGTTGAAGGCATAGGTATAGCTATAGTAGAAAAGGTTTTCTGGCTTGAGGTGAAAACCATAAGGAATTTAGGCTATCAATTAGAATCTGCCGCAGTTATAGCAGATGCCAGAATGCCGGTACAGGAGGAAACAGAACTTTGCACGTAAGAGACACATTGTCGTTTTTCGCCAGCTTGTATTGATAAAACTTATTTTGAAATTACATAATTAAAAGAGCCGATATAGAATAAAAAGGAGTAGTATATGAATAAAAGGATTAGTTATAGCATTAGTCGCATTAGACGCACAGTGGCAGCTACCGTCTAGCGTCTGTATGGCGGATGGGTTCGTTCGCGTAACGACTGGGCTTATGAAGATGAAAATAGACACAGTGCAATGAACGACAGTAGCATAATGAGAGATGGCGTTTATCTTGGAAACAATGGACTCATGCTTAGTTAATCATGGGCAGATGAGTGAACAGTATTTTGTTGGAGCAGATGGACGTATACTTGCACAAAAACTTGGAAACAGATGCGCAGGCTCTTGGTATTTTTGATGAGAGGGTAAGTTCGAAAATGGATAAAGGTAGATAATAAAACTATATGGGCGAAGGAAGGTAAGATGCTTACAGGTTGGGATTCTGGATAATATGTGATTATCTGGGGGACAATGGAGTTATGCTTACAGGTTGCAGTGTATCCTTATGATAATGATGGAAACCATATAGCTAACGGTCCTGATACAAATGGAAATGAAAGATGATACGGTTTATTTCGGTTCAAACGCTCATTCGTTCCGAGCAGTTCATCATCGACAGGTTGTAGAGAAAAAGATAGATGGAAAGATATGCTTTTTAATGATAAAGGAGAGCTAGTTACAGGTTGGGTAAATATGGGTACTTCAGCTCGGCTCGTTATGCAGAGGATATCGTTATTTTTATGCAGACGGCAGTATAAGGACAGGTTATTTCTGTAGAACCACCGGAAGACTTATCCGGTAGCTATGATGATCCTGTAGAATGGTTTTACTTTGATACCAAAGGAGAGCCTAAGGCTGCAGCTTCTTCCGAGTATAAAGCCGGGTAGATTTTGAGAAAATAAACGGAAAACAATACCTATTTGATGAAAATGGTAATCCGGTTTATGGTTTACGAAAGATATAGTGATGGCAAGAGTGATATATACTATTTTGGAAAAGCCTCTGAATGTTATATACAAAAAGGGTAAAGACGGTTGCAGACTCTGATGGTAATTCAGTATTATTTCCAAGAAACTTCCGAAAAAGTGTATCAAACCGGAGTAAAGGCCGGATATGTTTATTATAAAGGTGATTGGTTACAGTGCAGAGAGTGATAAATATAGATAATTTTCATTACCTGTAGAAAAACTCATCTAATTATACCAATTACGTAAAATAAATCAGGTGGAATAGAGATGCATAAGGTAAAAACAGATAATGATACAGAGCTAGAACAAATTCGAGCGTTTTAACACAGATAAATATCTCATCAAAATGGTATCAGACTAAATATACGGGAGCCGAAAGAACCCTAGTTTATAGATAACAAAGGAGTTATGAAGTAAGTTGAGGGTACTCTCAAAGTTAGGCTCAAAGTCCAACTATTGAGATGGACATAGTATCTTCATAGCTCCTTTTAATATTGACAAATTTAACCTATACTACAATAGAAAATAAATTTAGATGCTTACAGCTATAAGGAGGATATAAGCATCTTATAACACCCCTAAGATACCCGCTAGAAGAAACAAAATAAAGTTGTTAGATTTAGCAACGGATATTATGAATAATGGCGATAAATATTCTAATATTTGTAACAATAAAATTTTAGCTACTTTATTTTATGAACCAAGTACGAGAACCAGATTAAGCTTTTGAATCGGGCAATGCTTAGATTAGCGTGGTACTTGGTTTTTCTTCAGCTGATTCAAGTTCAGCCTCAAGGTGCAAAGTGAAGCGATACAGACTAGAGTTATGTCCGCTATGCAGATATTATAGCTATGCGTCATCCTAAAGAAGGAGCCCTTATAGCATCTAAATATTCAAGTATACCGGGTTATAAAATGCAGGAGATGGTGGAGATCAAATATCCAAACACAAACACTAAATAAGATTTGATGACCTGTAAGAACTTTAAGTAGATTAGAAAATATGCTATAGGTTTATGTGGTGATCTGAACTGCAGAACACAGCACATTCTCTTATTAAAAGTCTTACACGCTATTCCAATATAAAATTAGTTTTAATATCTCTCGAAAGAATTAAAAACTTCCCTAGCTACATGAGAAGATGTATTGGAAAAACTCAGGAGCTGATTTTGTAGAACTTAGCTCATTAGATGAGGCTATGCCAAGTTTAGATATATTTATATATGACAAGAGTCCAAAAAGAAAGATTCTTTAATGAAGAAGATTATCTAAGGCTAAGATTCTTATATTTTAGACAAGACTAAGATGAAAACTTGCAAAAGAAGATATGCTCGTATTACATCCTACCTAGAGTAAATGAAATATCAATAGAGGTGGATATGGATAAAAGGGCGGCTTATTTTGAACAGCAAGAATGGGAGTTTTTGTTAGAATGGCAATTTATAGTAGACTTTACTGGCTTTTGGAGGTAAAATGATAGAGAACAACGGTGGTTTAGTAATAGGACGTATAATGAATGGTATAGTTATAGACCATATTAATCCGGCGTAATGTCAATGAAGATATATGAGTATTTAGGGCTTGATAAGCTTGATTGCACTCTTTGCTATGTAAAAATGCGTTCAAAAGTTGAAAGGAAAAAGATATTATAAAAATTGGAATGTGATCCTGAATTGATAAATTTTGAAGTTTTAGGTAGATAGTGAACAACAGTCAATATAATAAAAGATGGTAATATTATAGACAACATAAACTTACACACTACCGGAAGTTGTTGTAAACATAGTAAAGATGTAGAATCCAAGATGTATAAGCAGTATAGAGCAGGAACTAACACCAATTTTACTTAGCAGATAGAAAAAGATAAGCTTATAGATGTAGATATTGTGGATAGCCATATAAGAAAAGACTGAGAGGAATACAAAATGGGAAAAGAAAGATGAGGACAGAAAAGGCACCAAGGGCGATAGGACCTTATGTGCAAGCAACGGAAGTGAATGGGAATATAGTATCCGTCAATTAGAATAGATATGAGTACAGGTCAATTAGGGGTAGATGTTGTAGAACAAGTTTGCACCTTGAGAAACATGGAACAAATTTTACTTGCAGCGGAAGTGATAAAAACGAAAGTCTTAAAAATGTGTTATATCTTAACAGATATGAATGATTTTGCAGCAGTAAATGAAGATATGCTGAATTTTTGGGAACAGAATTTCCTGAGAAGTTGCGTAGCAGTAGCGACATTACCAAAAGAGTGCAAAAGTGAACAGAATGCATAGCTACAGTATAAAGATAGTCGGTATTGAGGAGAAATTATGGAGTTCAAAAAAGAAACCTTATGTGTGCATACTAAATTAGAAGACAATATAAAAAATGGATATGGTGCTATAGCAACTCCAATATATCAAACTGCTACTTTTGCACATCCTGATGTAGGTCAGTCACAGGTGCGTAGTTACTAAGAGAAGTCAAATCCGACAAGACATACCTAGAATGCATGATTACCAATTTAGAGGTGTTACGACAGTGTTGCCACAAGTTCAGGTATGTCGACTCTTTCATAGCTCTAGAATTAGTGGAAGAGGGTACACATATTTGTTCAAACGAGATCTTTACGGCGGTTCAGTTCGCATGTTTGAGACCATGGCGAAAAAGATATGACTTTTTCTTGTGAAATACAGCTGATATAGAAAAAGTAAGAAAAGAGATAAGAGAAAAGAAACTAAAGTCTGGTACATAGAAACACCGAGTAATCCAACTATGCAGAGCAAGTGATTTGGCTAAATAAGAGCATCGGGCAGATGAATATAGCTTTTAGTTATGGTAGATAATTTTATCTCCACGTTATCAAAAATCCATTTTGATTTTTGTGCAGAATATAGTTATATATAGTGAACAAAAGATATTAGTGGGACATATGATATTTTGGCGGGCTTTTTATTAATACTAAAGGTATCTGAGAAGATGAGATTTATATAAGACATTGACTGTTTTATCTCCCTATGGATTCATATAATGTAATAAGGAGGTTTGAAAACTTTAGCTCTTCGTATGGAGAGCGAGCAAGAAAATGCTATGAAAATAGCTGAATATTTAAAAAGACATAAAAAGAGTAGAAAGTGTTGTACTATGTTTGGATTAGAAGAACATCCAGCCTATGAGATAAGTAAAAACAAACCAGAGAGCTTTTGGTAGTATTGATTTCTTTTAGAGACATATAAAGAGGAAGATGCAAGATTAGTTCTTCAAAGAATAAAGCTTATTCAATATGCTGAAAGCTTAGGTGGTGTAGAATCTCTTATGACTTTTCTATGATACAAACTCATGCCGATGTTCCGGAAGAATAAAGAAAAGAATGAGAATAGATGGTAGGTTTTGCAGCGCTTTTCTGTGGGTAGCATAGAAAAATGCTGATGATATAATTGCCGATTTGGAGCGAAGCACTAGGCTAGAAGGAGAAGGATGATGAAATATAATTTTAATGATGATAGATAGAAAAGGCACCGATTCCTTAAAATATGATTTTGCAGTGGAAAGGAGGCTTGCCAAAAGATGTTTTACCGCTTTGGGTTGCACAGACATGGATTTTTCCGTAGAAGATCATATAAAGAAGCCTTAATAAGAGCTGCTGAACATGCCATTTTTGGATATTCAGATACAAAAGATGATGGCTTTGAAGTGCTAAGTTCATGGTATGAAAGAAGATGAAAGTAAAAAGAATGGTTGGTTAAGACCGGGCGTGACTCTTTTGCTATAGCTATGGCTATACAAGCTTTTAACTAGAAAGAAAATGAAGCTATAATTATACAAGAACCGGTATACTATACTTTTCAAGTACAATAACAAACATAGAAAGCTTGTTATGTTAATCTAGTTTTGAAGAAAAGATAAATATCACATAGATTTAGTTGACTTTGAGATTATTGAAAATAACGTGGAAATTATTTATTCTTTCAGCAGTCCACACAATCCTGTAGGTAGAGTTTGACTAGAGAAGAATTACAAAAACTTGCTAATATATGTTTGAAACATAAGTATACATACATTTAGTGATGAGATACATCGACTTAGTATATGAAAGATACACATACTATTTTCTCGCAACCTAGGGTAAGGGTATGAAAGATAGTTGTATAGTTGCTACTGCACCAAGTAAAACATTTAACACTTTGCAGTTTACAAGTTTCTAATATATGGATAGCTGAAATGAAAAATGAGAGATGCATTTGAGGAAGCCATTGATGAGCGGATACAGTCAGCTAAAATAATATGGGTCTATAGCTACTAAGGCGGCTTATAAATATGGAGAAGAGTGGTTGAAGAATTAAAAATTTACTTGAAATCAAATATTGATTTTGTGAGAAATTTTTAAAGATAGAGTACCGAATATAAAATTAATGGAGCCGGAAGGAACATATATTTGCTTTGGTTGGATTAGAGAACTGGACCTTCTGAAAAGGAGCGACAGGAAGCAATACAAAAATAAAGGCTAAGTTATGGTTGGATACAGGTACAATGTTTGGTAAAAGCCGGAGTCGGTTTTGAGAGAATAACATAGCCTGTCCAAGAAAAACTCTTGAGGAAGCGATGAATAGACTCAGGAAGCAATAAATGGCTAGTTTTTCTAGCATTTTTATAGTTCTAAAAGCATAACTATTTTTACAGTGTATATAATTTTTGTTTGTTGAGATCGGTACAGATATAGGCTATTTTAATTCTAATAGAATTTACTTTTTGTTATATTTGTAATACTCATATTAAATATTCTTATAAAATGTTGAAATAAAAGGTGAAATATGTTATATACTTTTTACAAGTAAGAACATTATGAGGATAAGTTATAAAAAGAGGATTTTGTTATGAAAACTTGTATAGGAGTTTTATCAGTTGCAATAATATAGAGCTTTTGGGATATATGTTGATAATTTTTAAGTGGGAGCTTTTATTGCTTTCCACTCCACTAGCTTCAAGAACGCACACTTACACCATTTTCTAACCTCTTTATGCAGCAACCAGTGCAACTTGTGTTACAGGTCTTGTATTGGTAGATACAGCAACTCATTGGAATGGACAATTTATAATAATTTCTCTTATACAAATAGGTGGTTTAGGTTTTATAACTATCGGAATATTTTTGCTTTATTTATGAGACATAAAATAGGACTTAGACAGAGAGGACTTATAAAAGAGAGCTTAAATGTGGCAGATATAGGTGGTGCAGTAAAACTAACAAAAAGATTTTGTATGGAACTCTTATTATAGAAAGTATAGGAGCGATTTTATTAAGTATAAAAATTTATACCTATTTTTCGGTCTTTTGTAAAGGAATATGGTATGGGATTTTTCATTCAATATCAGCATTCTGTAATGCAGGCTTGATCTATGGGAATAAAAATATGGTGAGTATGCTCTTTAACTAATTTTTATGGTGATAGTTTGGTGAATATAGTTATAATATCTCTTATTCTAATAGGAGGAATAGGTTTTATAGTGTGATGATGTGACTAAGTATAGACTAAAATTCAAAAACTATAGATTACATACTAAAATAACTCTTAGTATGAGTTTGATATTAGTTTTCGGTGAGCTCATTCTCTTTTATTTAACAGAGAGAAAAAGGTATTTTTGTTAATATGAGTTTCAAAAGAAAGAGTTTTATCAAGTTTATTTGCAGCAGTAAGCCCAAGAACAGCAGGTTTTAATACTGTAGATACTATGAAAATGTCTCAAGCAGGGAAACTTTTAACCGTTATACTTATGTATATAGTGCAGGTTCTGCCCCACAGCGGGAGGTATAAAAATAAGTACGATGTTTGTTATTCTGTTGTATGTATATACCATGTATAACTAGAAAGTATGGACTAAAATGCTTTTGGACGCAGGATAGATGATGAGGCTATAAAATCCGGTATGGCTATTTCGGCATTAAATATGATATTGATTATAATAGGTACTATGATTATTTTGACGGTACAAAATATGAATGAGATAGATGTAATATAGAAGTTACAAGTGCTTATGAGTACAGTAGGGTATGACAGTAGGTATTACTAGAGATATGAATATAATATCTAGAATAGTTCTTATTTTACTTATGTATCTTGGAAGAGTAGGGAGGACTTACTTTGCTTTTGTCATTTTCACAAAATAAGAAAAGTGCCGAAGCTTAGACAAGTTGTAGAAAAATATAAGTATAGGTTAGGGAGGTAGTGTATGAAATCTATATTGATTATAGGACTGGGAAGATTTGGACAACATTTATGTGAAGATTTGTGTAATTTAGGAAATGATGTTATGGTAGTAGATGAAGATGAAACTAAGCTGGAGGCAGTGACATCCATAGTAACTGATGCCAAAATAGGAGATTGCACAAATGAAGATGTCTTAAGAAGTCTGGGAGTTTCAAACTTTGATGTTGTTTTTGTTTGTATAGGAACAAATTTTCAAAGTTCTTTGGAATGTACTTCTTTAGTAAAAGAATTAGGGGCAAAAAAAGTTGTTAGTAAAGCAAATAGAGAGATTCATGCTAAGTTTTTATTAAGAAATGGAGCAGATGAAGTTATATATCCTGATAGAGATATATTATTAGAACCAGCAGCACGTTTTAGTTCTGATAATGTGTTTGATTATATGGAGCTTAATGATGAATTTACAGTTTGCGAGATAGCACCTATGAAAAATGGATAAATAAAACGCTTAGTGAACTTTTCTTTGCCTAAAAATACGGTATTTCGGTACTTGGAACAAAAATGAATACTCGTACTAAAGTTGCTCTTAGCGGTAACGATAAAAATTCATGATGGGGAGCATTTGCTTATAGTCGGAAATTGGGAAAGTATATCTAAGGTTTTGGAGGAGCTGGGATTGTGATAAAACTTTGTGTTTTTGATTTAGACGGAACCTTGTTAAATACCATACATGCTTTGACTAAAATTATAAATCTAACTTTAACAGAACTTGGGTTAGGGACAGTTACAGAAGATGATACCAAATATTTTTGTAGGAAATGGATATAAGATTTTCGTAGATAGGGCAACAGCACATTTTTAATGCTACAAATGAGGTGAATATTGAAAATGCCTATAAGATATATGAAAAGTATTTTGATGAGTATAGATTATATAAAGTAGAGCCTTATGTAGGTATAGTAGAGCTTATGAAGGAGTTGAAAAATAGAGATATAAAAGTAGTAATCTTATCTAATAAATCACAAGAAGGTGTAGAAGCTAATGTGAAAAATGTTTTTGAAGAAGGTCTTTTTGATGATGTTTATGGAGAAAGAAAGGGAGTAAGAATTAAACCGGCACCTGATGCACTGGAATTAATAATAAAAAGAGTTTTTCTTGTAAAAAGAAGAAGTATTATATTTTGGTGATTCAGATGTAGATATGCAAACTGCTGCAAATGCCAAGCTTATTGGAGTAGGTGTATTATGGGGGTTTAGAGATAGAAAAGAATTGGAAGAAAATGGAGCAAAAATATATAGTAGATAAGCCTGCTAAGATATTGGATTTATTGTAATAAAAACGTCCGAGTTTTATAATAGTAACTCTGGACGTTTTTGTTTGGAATTATTTTATTCTAGGAAATTATGCAAAGGTAGGATTAGGATTGTTGTTATTATATGCAAAGCCTACCACTCTTTTTGGGATAGACATAGAAAGATCAACTTACTAATTTTTCCTGTATCAAGGTCATCTTTACAAATTCTTTTTATTACACAAGCAACACCTAAACCTATTCTGGCAAATTCTATAAGTAAGTCCATAGTTGTAACCTCTATAGTATTTTTGTAAAGTTATTCCATTAATATTTAAGTAGTTATTTATATAATGTCTAGTAGAATTTTTGCCATCGAGTAACATAAAAACTTGCTTGCTTAACTAAATTATAATCGTTTTCATTAAGGGTTTTCAAACATTGTATATAATCAGGAGAAGCTACAAAAATATCATGTATATCCATAATAGGTTTAAAAAGAGATTTTTGAATTCTCAGAGCATAGCTATAAGACCTAAGTCAAGTATGTCCTGTTCAAGCATATTTGCATATCTGCACTTGGTTGAGAAGCGATATTGATGGTAACATGAGGATACTTTTGCATAAAATCTTCGAGATAAGGTAATAGTATACCTTTACACAAAGTTGTACTTGAACCTATACGAAGCTTGCCTATATTGAGTTCTTTTATGATTTGTTTCTCCAGATAATAGATTCAAAAGCTGTTGCTATATGAGAATATAGCATTTCTCCCTCCATAGTAAGACAAACACCTCTGGAATTTCTTTGAAAAGAGTGCTATACCCAAATTCTCCTCAAGCTTGGAAATTGACTTGAAATAGTGGGTTGGCTAATATACAATTCCTTGGCAGCTTTAGAAATATTGCCGGTTCTGAGCAACTTCATAAAAATTTTATATTGTGATAAATGTTGTTCCATAAATTCTCCTCTATTTCTAAATAACGAATCGACTTTAATAAGTTATAATAACTATATATTATATATATAACCATTATATACTCTATTATGTTATAATAACACATCGCAAGTAAAAAGAAAATTAATTTATAAGAGGATTTTTAATATGGGAATGACTATGACACAAAAATCTTAGCTGCCCATGCCGGACTTGATAAGGTTGTAAGCGGTCAGCTAATAGAAGCAGATTTAGATTTGGTTTTGGGAAATGATATTACTTCTCCGGTTGCTATAAATGAGATGAGTAAAATGGATAATAATGGAGTATTTGATAAGGATAAAAATTGCCTTAGTTATGGATCATTTCATACCAAATAAAGATATTAAATCAGCAGAAAATTGCAAAATGTTGTAGGGATTTTTGCAGCTTCACATAAGATAAAGTAATTATTTTGATGTAGGAAAAATGGGTATAGAACATGCTTTGTTGCCTGAGCAAGGTTTAACTGTAGCAGGAGATTTGATTATAGGTGCAGATTCTCATACTTGTACCTATGGAGCTTTGGGAGCTTTCTCTACAGGTGTAGGCTCAACGGATATGGCAGCTAGGAATGGTTACCGGAAAAGCATGGTTTAAAGTACCGTCAGCTATAAAATTTGAATTAATTGGAGAATTAAAACCCCATGTTTCAGGAAAAGATTTAATTTACATATCATAGGGAATGATAGGCGTAGATGGTGCTTTATATAGATCTATGGAATTTTGTGGTGAGGGGTGTAAAGTCTCTTAATATGGATGATAGATTCACGGTTTGCAATATGGCAATAGAAGCCGGCGGTAAAAACGGTATTTTTTCCGTGTGATGATATTGCTATAGAATATATTAAGGGAGCATTCAAAAAGGCCATATAAGATTTATGAAGCTGATGAAGATGCCCAGTATGATGAAAGCTATGTTATAGATTTATCAAAGCTTGAGTTCTACGGTATCTTTTTCCGCATTTACCGGAAAAATACACATGTAGTAGGTGAGTTTGACAAGATAGAGGTTGATCAGGCAGTTATAGGTTCTTGTACAAATGGTAGAATAAGTGATTTGAGGGTTGCAGCAGAAGTTTTAAAGGGGTAAAAAGTAAAAGATGGTGTACGTTGTATAATAATTCCTGCAACACAGACTATATATAAAACAAGCTATAAAGAAAGGTCTTATAGAAATATTTATAGATGCAGGTGCGGTTGTATCAACACCTACCTGTGGACCTTGTCTTGGAGGTTATATGGGAATTTTTGGCAAAAGGTGAAAGATGTATTTCTACGACTAATAGAAATTTTTGTCGGTCGTATGGGGCATGTTGAATCAGAGGTTTACCTGGCCAGTCCGGCAGTAGCGGCGGCAAGTGCAGTAGCAGGATATATTACAAAAACCGTAGGGAGAAGAAGATGGAAGCAAGAGGATGTATATTTAAGTATGGAGATAATGTAGATACCGATGTTATTATACCTGCAAGATATTTGAATAATACTACAGGTGAAGAATTAGCAAAAGCATTGTGCTGGAAGATATAGATAAAGATTTTTGTTTTTAAAGGTGAAGAAAGGTGATATAATAGTAGCGAGAAAAATTTTTGGCTGTGGTTCTTCTAGAGGCATGCACCTTTAGCTATAAGAGCAGCAGGTATAAGTTGTGTTATAGCAGATACTTTTTGCAAGAATCTTTTATAGAAAATGCAATTAATATAGGGGCTACCTATAATAGAATGTAAAGAAGCGGCTGAAGCTATAAAATTCAGGTGATGAAGTAGAAGTAAATTTTTGATACGGGAATCATTAAAAATATCACTACAGGAGAAGAGTTTCAGGGTCAGGCATTTTCCGAATTTATGCAAAATATCATAAATGCGGGTGGATTAGTAGCTTATGTAAATGGAAAAAGAGCATAAAAATCCTTGATAAATTGCCAAAAGAAAGTAAAGTATATTTATCAAGCAACTAGGAAATATCTCCATAACTATACTAAAAAGTATGACGTTTTTGTTACAGAATATCAAAAAGAATGTAAACAAAAATTAAAAGAATATTGACATATATACAAAATCTCTTTTATAATGCGTGTATTATAGTAAATATTTATAAGAGGAGGTTTTTGATATGCAAACTTAAATCTTTCATTCATAGTATTTGCATATACCATATTTGCGATACATTTTATAATTAGCAAAAGAATGTATAGAATTCTTGCTAACTTTGTGTATGGTAGTAGTGCAGTTGCGGCAGTAAAAGTGTAAGCAAGTTTTTCTTCTTCAGGTAAGAATATGGCTTTTTGCATATGCATATTCTGAAGAGATAATAGTCAAGAGACTGGCTTGGAAGAAGTGAATGAAGAAATAGAGTGTGGATTTATTAAGGATAATCTCATAGACTTTTAGTAGTAATGAAACTGAGGACTATGTGTTAAAGTGCTATGATAAATAATAATTCACAGAATGAAGGGCAACTATTCGTTTGCAGATAATTTGATGAGTGACATTGAAAATGAAAACGCAAATGCAAATAATGAAAAGAAAGAGCTAGAAAAACTAAAAACAAGAAATACAAGAGTATAGAGAGAAAAAGCGAAGGAAGAAAGAAAAAGCCAAATTTGAGTGGAAGAAAGAAAGAGAAATCAGTTTAATATGGATAGCTTTACAGATGAAGATTATAATAATCTCACTCAGAATAGTAGAAAGCAGGAAAGCAGGAGATTAATGAGTAAACAGTAAAAATGATGGTGGCTAATGTTATACTAAATGGGGTAGCCAGCCAAAGATTTCAAATACTATATCAGGAGTTATTTTTGCTAGAGGTCAATTTTTCACCTGTCAGTAATGGTAGATTTTATCAGGTGAAAGTAAAAAGACAGCACGATAGAAGCAGTGAAAGAGCTTTAAAATGAGAAGATAATTCAAGAGGGGCTTTGTTCTTTATGAATAGAAGAGCTTCAAACAGAGAGCAAGTTCTGGTTTGACTCATCTTTAAGTTATTTGTTTTTCTTATGGTGGACACGAGTATTTCAAATAAGTATAGAAAGCTATATAAGTTTTAGAGAAACACTTAAACTATGTAATAAAAAGTTTAGGTGTTGTTTTTGATGGCTTGTTAGTATAGTAGCTTAGTAAACTCAAGCTTATCTTGTTTAATTCTATAAAATATGATTAAAATACTTGCTTAAACTTAATATATGTTATAGAATTAACAAGAATTAAGGTTAGCATTATCATATTTTATAAAAGCTTTGATGAAATTATAGAAGATAGATAATAAAACCTAAATTTTTATTCAAAGGAGGTCTTATATGTCAACAAAAAGCGTATTATCCAAATTAGTGAAATTGGTGCAGGGAAAAGTGGGTTTCTCTAAGACAAGAAGTATTATAGAAACAGCTTTTTATGGTACATAATGTAGTAAAAATAAACACATTAAGAGAAGCGTATGAATTAGCTAAAAATTCTCCGGGAACTGTAGTTACACGATATGCCTATATCATCGTGCTGATGAAATAGGTCTGGAAAAAGATGCCAAAGTTCTTTTTATTTAATGACGGTGCTATCACAGGTCGTTATGCTACAGCTAGAAGAATAGCGGGAGGAAACCAGGTGTAAGTCGCAGAACTTGATAAAATTACAATGGACGCAATATATAAGGCAAGATGGAAAACTATGTATCATGCCGAAGTATATGTAGGACTTGATAAAAATTTATGGTAAAAGCCCATCTTTTTAATTCCTGGAAGGTGAAGAAAATATATTATATAACTGGATGTTAAACTTCCAATATATGGCAGATTGCTATACAAAAATGTATAGAGAATCTAAAGCCTGTTGGAGATGGAAAAAGCGAGATATCTATATCTTCTCCTGATCCACAATGGGAGGGCCTCAAATAGCCCTACAGTAAACTAGATGCCCCAAGTGATCCGGAGAGCTTTATGCTACTTTTAATACAGAACAAAATGTTGCCTGTATCCTAGGTATGAAATATTTTGGAGAACATAAAAAGGTACATTAACTATGGCTTGGGCGATAGCAAATCGTAATGGATATGCTTCTTGTCATGGTGGACAAAGAGATATAATCTTGAAGCAGGCAAATCTTATGTTGCATCTGTATTTGGACTCTCAGGATTCAGGTAAGTCAACAGTACACATGCTAAGCATGGTGGAAAGTATGATATAACTGTTCTTCATGATGATGCTTTTATTATAAATACTGATACCTGTTCATCAGTGAGCGCTAGAGCCAAGTTATTTTGATAAAACTAGTGATTATCCAACAGGTTGTCCGGATAATGCTTATCTATTGTCTGTTCAAAAATGTTGCTGCAACACTTGATGAAGACGGTAAAGTTCAGATGAGTTGCGAAGATATAAGAAATGGTAATGGACGTGCTATTAAATCAAAACTTTGAGGTCCAAATAGAGTAGATAAACTTGAAGAGCCTGTAAATGCTATATTCTGGATTATGAAAGATCCAACTATTCCTCCAATAGTTAAATTAAAAGGTTCAGAGCTTGCTTCCAGTTATGGGTGCGACTCTAGCTGCAAAGAGAACTATAGCCGAAAGATTGGCTCGGGAGTGGATCCAAATGCATTAGTAGTAGTTCCTTATGCAAATCCGTTTAGAACATAATCCTTTAGCTAATGACTATGAGAAATTTAAAAGTTGGTTAATGAAAAGAATGGATTGCTATATTATCAATACAGGTGATTTTATGGGCAAAAAGTTCAACCAAAGGATACTTTAGGTATTTTTAGAGACTATAGTAGAAGGTAAAGCTAGCTTCAAACCATGGGGACATTTTTCTGATATAGAAATTATGGAGTGGGGAAGGCTTTGTTCCTGATATGAATGATAAAGAGTACTTAGAACAATTAAAAAGCTCGTATGACAGATAGAGTTCAATTTGTTAGTCGTTAGAAATAGCAAAAAGAAGGTTATGATAAGTTACCGGCTGATGCGTTGGAAGCTATAGAAAAAGTCTTAAAAGAATGTAAATAATAAAAATTTGACCCGGAGCTAAAAACTCTGGGTCTTTTGTGGAGTATGATGAAAATTTGAAAATATATTATTTGATTTAGATGGAACTATTATAAAAATCAGATAGAGGAGTTACTATAGGAATAGAACGCTCTTTAAAAAGCTATAGGTGTAGATGTGGTTGACAAGAGTACATTATTAAAGTTTCTGGGTCCTCCTTTGTATGAAAGTTATACAAAAGTATTATAATATTACTGATGAAGAATATAGTAAGGCATTAGATGTATTCCATAATTATTATAGGTCTAAAGGAATATTTGAATGTGAAATCTATGCAGGAATAGAAAAAACTCTTGCAAGACTTAAAGAGGCAGGAGCTAAATTATATATAGCCACATCAAAAGCCGGAAAGAGAAGCAAGGAGAATTATAGAGCATTTTAATCTAGAAAAATACTTTTGATTTTTATAGGTGGTTCGGATGGAATCATGGAACTGATAGATGTACGAAAAACGGCTGTCATGGAATATGTTTTAGACAAAGCCAATATACAGGATAAGTCAAAAGTTTTAATGGTTGGAGACCGATTTCATGATATAGAAGGTGCCAAAAATCTAGGGGTTTCTTGTTTATCGGTTTTATATGGCTATGGAAATTTAAAAGGAATTTGAAGAATATAAGACAGATTATATAGTTGAAAGCACAGAGGATATAGCTGATTTTATTATTAAAGGTTTATCTAATATAAAATAAGTAAATTTTACTGCTGGATTTTTGGCAAATATTATGTTAATATTTTTATTGATATAGTAGTATACATAGATGATAAGAAAATTTTAGTTTTATTGAGGAAAAATATTATGAGAAAAAATTTTTGTAAAGTGTGTGGTATTGTAGCAAGTTCCATGGGCTTAATGATATTGGCAGGTGCTTGTTCAAGTGAAAAAGTAAGCAAGGAAATAAATGTATCTGAAACAACAGCAGAAAAACAGGTACAGATACTAGCAAAGAAAATGATAGTTTTAAATCAGGCTTAGCTATACTAACTGATATATCAGGTTCTAAGAATGCAGAGGATGGACAGAATGGTCTTGCAGTAGCTGACAGTGTTGTTGCAGCTTTAGTTCTTGATAAGAGTGGAAGAATAGTTGATTTGAAAATAGATGAAGTAAAAACAACAATAGAATTTACTAAAGAAGGACAATTAGTTACCCGGATTAGATACAAATTTTAAGTCTGTAAAAAGAGCTAGGTGGTGAATATGGTCTAAAAGGAGCTTCAAAAATAGGGAAAGAATGGAATGAGCAGGTAGAGGCTTTTTGAAAGCTATGCAAAAGGAAAAACGGTAGAAGAATTAAAAAATATATCTCTAAAAGAAAGTGGAGCGCCGGATGACGTAGATCTTAATTCATCTGTAACAATTAAGGTTGATAGATTCTTGGAGGCAGTAGATAAAAGCGGCTACAAATTCTAAAGATAGCAAAAGCTACAGAAAAGGATAAGGTAGGGTTTGTCAATTATAACGAAGATAGATAGTTCGAAAAAGTTTTGAAGATGGAGATGATGGAGTAGCTGTAATAGACAGTTTATATGCTATGACTAGTGTTGGAACAGATGGAAAGATTACATCTGCTATTATTGATGGAACAGATACAGATATAGAATTTAATGATATTGGAGAAATAACAGCTGACTTTGAAGATGAGAGAAAAAACAAAGCAAGAATTAGGGGAAGGGTATGGGATGAAAGCGGCTTCTTCTATATTAAAAGAATGGAATGAACAAGCTGATGCTATTGCAGAGTATGTTATAGGTAAAAACAGGCGCAGAATTAGAAACTATGAAGTTGCCGATGATGGAAAAAGCTAAAGATGTTGACTTGGTAAGTAAGGGCAACTATGGCAATCTCTCCTTTTTAAAGAACTTTTAAAAAGAATACTATAAAAATAAAGTTTGTTGAATTATAAATTAGGGACAGTGGCTAGGGTTTCATAATATAGAAATAGTGAGTAGGAATATATAATAGCTATAATTATAAAAAGTATGGTAATGCTAAGTGCGGTATAGTCAAGTACATAAATATTTAAATAGAGAGTATAGAAAATAATAAAAAAAGATTGTAGTTAAGTTTACAGTCTTTTTATTACCTAAAAATATAAAAAGAAAAATATAATGAGAAGTTGTGTTGAATGTAGCTATGAATTTATTAGACGGGGTATAAATGGGAGGATAGAAAAAGGTTTCTAAAAAGTCCTATTGAGATAAATTAAAAAGTGATGATATATAGTAGATGAAAAACTTATATACAGCATATTGTTATTTATAATAAGAGCTAAAAAATAGAAAAACTTTGGAAAAATACTTGACAAATTGCTACTTAGAGGATAGAATAACAAAGCACGTTACGGAGAGGTATCGAAGTGGTCATAACGAGGCGGTCTTGAAAACCGTTTGTCCGCAAGGGCGCGTGGGTTCGAATCCCACCCTCTCCGCTAGTCATCAATGATGACAAAGTAGAAAAAGGAATGACAACTCGTCCCTAGCAGAAATACCCAAGTGGTTGAAGGGGCTCCCCTGGAAAGGGAGTAGATCGTTAGTAGCGGTGCGAGGGTTCAAATCCCTCTTTCTGCGTTTAAAGCTTAGAAAAAAATTTTTACAAAACTTATTGACAAGTTATTTTGGAAATGCTAGACTAAGCGAGTTGCTCCTATAAAGGGCAACGAAAAAGAACATGAAAATCAAAGATTAAACAGTACACATAACCCTGAAATTTCTTTAAAAGAAAATTCAAGAATGTAAAAACAACTTAACAGTAAAGGGAAGATAAGTTGAACTTATGAAAAATAAGAGTAGATTTATCAAAGGATAATTGCCAGTGCAATTAGAGAGAGATTAAACTTTAAGATGAGAGTTTGATCCTGGCTCAGGATGAACGCTGGCGGCGTGCTTACACATACACAAGTCGAACGAAGTGTTTATTCGGAAGTTCTTCGGGATGGAGAATAAATTACTTAGTGGCGGACGGAGTGAGTAACGCGTGGGTAACCTGCCCTCACACAGGGGATAACAGTTGGAAACGACTGCTAATACCGCATAAGACCACAGCACCGCATGGTGCAGGGGTAAAAGTTTATCGGTGTGAGATGGACCCTGCGTCTGATTAGATAGTTGGTGGGGTAGAAGCCTGCCAAGTCAACGATCAGTAGCCGACCTGAGAGGGTGATCAGCCACATTGGGACTGAGACACGGCCCAAACTCCTACGGGAGGCAGCAGTGGGGAATATTGGACAATGGGGAAAACCCTGATCCAGCAACGCCGCGTGAGTGAAGAAGTATTTCGGTATGTAAAAGCTCTATCAGCAGGGGAAGAAAAATGACGGTACCTGACTAGAAGCCCGGCTAACTACGTGCCAGCAGCCGCGGTAATACGTAGGGGGCAAGCGTTATCGGATTTACTGGGTGTAAAGGGAGCGTAGACGGCATAGCAAGTCTGAGTGAAAGCCCGGGGCTCAACCCCGGAACTGCTTTGGAAACTGCCAAGCTAGAGTGTCGGAGAGGTAAGTGGAATTCCCAGTGTAGCGGTGAAATGCGTGATATTGGGAGGAACACCGGTGGCGAAGGGCGGCTTACTGGACGATAACTGACGTTGAGGCTCGAAGGCGTGGGGAGCAAAACAGGATTAGATACCCTGGTAGTCCACGCGGTAAACGATGAATACTAGGTGTCGGGAGGATTAACCTTTCGGTGCCGTCGCAAACGCAGTAAAGTATTCCACCTGGGGAGTACGTTCGCAAGAATGAAACTCAAAAGGAATTGACGGGGACCCGCACAAGCGAGTGGAGCATGGTTTAATTCGAAGCAACGCGAAGAACCTTACCAAATCTTGACATACCCTATGACAGACAAGTAATGTTGTCCTTCCTTCGGGACATAGGATACAGGTGGTGCATGGTTGTCGTCAGCTCGTGTCGTGAGATGTTGGGTTAAGTCCCACCAGCGCAACCCTTGTCCTTAGTAGCCAGCAGTAAGATGGGCACTCTAGGGGAGACTGCCAGGGATAACCTGGAGGAAGGTGGGGATGACGTCAAATCATCATGCCCTTATGATTTGGGCTACACACGTGCTACAATGGCGTAAAACAAAGAGAAGCGAGCCTGCGAGGGGGAGCAAATCTCAAAAATAACGTCTCAGTTCGGATTGTAGGCTGCAACTCGCCTACATGAAGCTGGAATCGCTAGTAATCGCGAATCAGAATGTCGCGGTGAATACGTTCCCGGGTCTTGTACACACCGCCCGTCACACCATGGGAGTCAGCAATGCCCGAAGTCAGTGACCCTAACCGCAAGGAAGGAGCTGCCGAAGGCAGGGCAGGTAACTGGGGTGAAGTCGTAACAAGGTAGCCGTATCGGAAGGTGCGGCTGGATCACTCTTTCTAGGAAGAGGTAGGGGTTGTGGGTACTGTTTAATCTTAGATTTAAGAGGGATAAATATTCCGAGTGTCGATGCGACTAGGGGCACACCCGTTCCCATCTCGAACACGACGGTTAAGACTTAGTCGGCCGATGGTACTATACTGGAGACGGTATGGGAGAGCAGGTGGATGCGGATTTTTAAAAAATATAATAAAGCAAAAAGGCTTATTATAGAGGGCTTATAGCTCAGCCGGTTAGGCGCACGCCTGATAAGCGTGAGGTCGGTGGTTCGAGTCCACTTAAGCCCAGCGACTGAAAAGTAGTAAAAAGAATAATAAAATAATAAACCAATATGGGGTGATAGCTCAGTTGGGAGAGCACCTGCCTTGCAAAGCAGGGGTCAAGAGTTCGAATCTCTCCATCTCCACTAGGACTTGTATAGAGTCCGAATCATGCCTGTAAAACTGCATATCAAACGAGATTAAGAAGAATGAAACAGTAAAATGGCATTGCGTGTTAGTAGTGCAATACCATTAATTCAGTTTTATCTTAGAACATCCGAGGTGATAATAACGAGAGTTATTATCCAAAACAAATCAATTATGTCAGAATCGCAACATTCAGAATGCTAAGCGATTCTTCATGTAAAACTAACATATATAATTTTTATAAAATCAATAAAAATATACAGAGCATATTTTTAAAAGATTTACAAAAATGCAATTCATTGTAAACACAATAAAAACCAAACCGACCAACAAGATACGCACTAGTATCTAAAGATTATCCTACCGCAAGGATAAGAGTTGGTTAAACATAAAGAGCGCAGGGTGAATGCCTGGCACTAGAGCCGAAGAAGGACGATGAAAAGCTGCGAAAAGCTACGGGAAGAAGCAAATATTCAATGATCCGTGGATATCTGAATGAAACCCACTTGAGAAGACCTCAAGTATCCATGCCTGAACACATAGGGGTATGGAAGGGGAACGATGAACTGAAACATCTAAGTAGCCGGAGGAAAAGAAAGAAAATCGATTCTGGGAGTGGTGGCGAGGCGAAAGCCGGAGGCCAAACCTGTCTGCTGTGCAGATGGGGTTAAGGACTGCAATAAGTTATCTAATAGTTAGTAGAAAGGTTTTGGAAAAAGCCACCAAAGAGCGTGAGGTCGCGTAAATAAAAAGCAGTTAGAGACAAAGCAGTATCCAAAAGTACCACGAGACACGAGAAGCATGCATGGGAAGTCAGGGGACCACCCCCAAGGCTACATACTACTTAGTGACCGATAGAAATAGTACTGTGAAGGAAAGGTGAAAAGAACCCGGGAGGGTGAAAGGGAACCTGAAACCCTGTGTTTACAAACTGTGGAAGTGCAATACTCAGTAAAGCACAACCGCGTACTTTTAGTAGAACGGTCCGGCGAGTTACATTTACTGGCGAGGTTAAGCACTACAGGGTGCGAAGCCGAAGAAACCAAGTCTTAATAGGGCGAATAAGTCAGTGGAAGTAGACCCGAAACCGGGTGATCTATCCATGTCCAGGTTGAAGTTTTTCGTAAAAGAGAATGGAGGACCGAACTCACATCCATTGAAAAGGGTGGAGTATGAGGTGTGGATAGGAGAAATTCAATCGAACCCGGAGATAGCTGGTTCTCCTCGAAATAGTTTTAGGACTAGCCTCGTTTGAGAGTCTGCTGGAGGTAGAGCACTGAATTTTTGCGGGGGCGTCAAAACACCAATGAATATCAAACTCAGATGCCAGCCAGATGATTAACGGGAGTCAGACTACACGAGATAAGTTGGGTGAGTCAAAGGGAAAAAGAGCCCAGACCACCAGCTAAAGGGTCCCAAAGTATCTGTTAAGTGGAAAAGGATTGGGATTTCGAAGACAACTAGGATGTTGGCTTAGAAGCAGCCATACATTCAAAGGAGTGCGTAATAGCTCACTAGTCGAGAGGTCCTGCGCTCGAAAAATGTCCGGGGCTAAAACACAACACCGAAGCTTAGGAAGTAGAAATACTTGGTAGAGGAGCATTCTTACAAGCGTAGAAGCTGTATCGGAAGAAGCAGTGGAAGTAAGAGAGAGAGAATGCGGAATGAGTGGCAGAAAGAGGTGAGAATCCTCTTGGCCGAATATCTAGGGTTTCAGGTAAAGCTGATCTGCTCTGGGTGAAAGTCAGGAGCCTAGAGGCAGAGTCGAAGACGTAGTCGATGGACAACAGGTTTGAGATTCCTGCACTGCATATAATCAGAACTGTAGGGACACAGAGACGTAAAGCGAACCCGGGAGGCAAAGACCGGGCAAGCAGAGGTATCCAGCTAGTGGTAGGGAAAAAACCGCCATGCAAGGAGAAAGCGTTATGCAGAAGCGAAACAAGTACGAAGTCGCTAAAGGAGCTGTCAGAAAAAGCTGCTATTGTATTATATGTGCCCGTACCGTAAACCGACAGGTGGATGAGGAGAGAATCCTAAGGCCGGCGGGAGAGCATTGTTAGAACTCGGCAAAATAACCCCGTAACTTCGGGAGAAGGGGTGCAAGTGAGAACTTGGTCACAGAAAAATGGCTCAAGCAACTGTTTAGCAAAAACACAGGTCTATGCAGAAACCGAAAGGTGAGGTATATGGGCTGACGCCTGCCCGGTGCTGGAAGGTTAAGAGGAGATGTTGGGAAACGAAGCATTGAATTTAAGCCCCAGTAAAGCGGCCGTAACTATAACAGTCCTAAGGTAGCAGAAATTCCTTGTCGGGTAAGTTCCGACCCGCACGAAAGGCGTAATGATTTGAGCACTGTCTCGACAATGCACCGGTGAAATTGAGTACCAGTGAAGATGCTGGTTACCTGCGCCAGGACGGAGAAAGACCCCATGGAGCTTTACTCTAGTTTGATACTGAGTTCGATAATACCTGTACAGGATAGGTGGGAGACGAAGAGATATGGACGCCAGTCTGTAAGGAGTCACCGTTGGGATACCACCCTTGTATTATTGGATTTCTAACCTATGGCCGTAAAGCCGGTCAGGGGACAATGTCAGATGGGGAGTTTGACTGGGGCGGTCGCCTCCGAAAAGAGTATCGAGGCTCAAGGTTCCCTCAGAATGGTCGGAAACCATTTAAAGAGTGCAAAGGCATAAAGGGAGCTTGACTGCGACACTGACGGGTGGAGCAGGTAGGAAACTAGGACTTAGTGATCCGGTGGTTTTACGTGGGAAAGCCATCGCTCAGCGGATAAAAGCTACCCTGGGGATAACAGGCTTATCACTCCCAAGAGTTCACATCGACGGGTGGTTTGGCACCCTCGATGTCGGCTCATCGCATCCTGGGGCTGAAGTCGGGTCCCAAGGGTTGGGCTGTTCGCCCATTAAAGCGGTACGCGAGCTGGGGTTCAGAACGTCGTGAGACAGTTCGGTCCCTATCCGGCGTGGGCGTAAGATATTTGAGGAGCTGTCCTTGGTACGAGAAGGACCGGGATGGACTGACCACTGGTGTACCTGTTGGGTAGCAAGCCCATGGCAGGGTAGCCAAGTCAGGAAGGGATAAACGCTAGAAGGCATCTAAGCGTGAAGCACCCACCTCAAGATGAGATATCTCATGCGAAAGCAGTAAGACCCCTTAAAGACTATGAGGGTAGAATGAGGGTCAAGGTGTAAGTACAGTAATGTACTCAGCTGATGATTACTAATAGGTCGAGGGTTTAACCAAGAAGTCGGTTAGGTTTTAGTGATGAAGTTTGATGTGTAGTTTTCAAGGTATGATAAAAAATACTTGACAATTTAGTTGATTAATAGTAGAATTAATTGTCAGTTCGATAAGGCCCCATGGTCAAGCGGTCAAGACATCGCCCTTTCACGGCGGTAACGGGTTCAATTCCGTTGGGGTCATTTGAGTTTTACTCAAAGTTTGGAGCTTTAGCTCAGTTGGTTAGAGCAATCGGCTCATAACCGATCGGTCCTGGGTTCGAGTCCCCGAAGCTCCACTGACTAAGTATTTTATACTTAGTCAATTTTTCACTTGATAGCTCAGTCGGTAGAGCATGCGGCTGTTAACCGCAGTGTCGTAGGTTCGAGTCCTACTCAGGGAGTTTAAATTGAATATGGCCCAATGGCTCCAGTTGGTTGAAGCGCCCGCCCTGTCACGGCGGAGGTCGTCAGTTCGAGTCCGATTTGGGTCGCTTTGCCGCAGTGGCGGAACTGGCGAGACGCCGGGACTTAAAAATCCCGTGGGTGAAATACCTGTACCGGTTCGATTCGGTTTGCGGCGCTTAAAAACTCTAGAAGATTTTCTAGAGTTTTTTGCTGATCATTGAATGAAAAGATTCTTTGAATATATTTAGAATTATAATAAATAAAATTAAGTATGGACAGTGGGTGGGAGAATAATGAGTGAAATAAGAGTTTTTGATTATCTGGAACCTGTATACATAAAAAATAGAGTTAATAGTAGAAAATATCTAATGAGAATGATGATATAGTTTATCTTGTCCAATAAAATGAAGAAGGAACAAAATATTTCTTAGCTTTTTGAAAGAGAGCTTTTAGTATCATTTATATGTCTTTATAGAATATGATAATTTAGAATATGACTGTATAGCCTTTACTTTACCCGAATATAGAGATATTTTTAGTGGCTTGTTTAATTATGTAAAAGATTTCCTTAAAAACTAAGATGAGAAACGAGGAAATAAGATTAAATTTTAGTGTTTATGAGGAATGTATAGGAGCTAGGGAAAGTTTAGAAAAATAAAAGCTATATATGATAAATCTGAGAGCTTTATAGACTTAAAAATATATGATAGATCTTATAAAGAAATAAATATGTATTGCAGTAAGAAAGATATAGATAAAGCTCAATTTACTTGGAAAGTGTAGAAGAACTAGGGTACATACAGAAGTATGTAATTAAATATAATAATATTAAAATAGGTAAATTTTTATTTTTCAGTTAATGGGAAGAGCATATATTTTTATGGATTTGAGATAATAAAGTCTATAGGAATAAGGGTTATGCTTTTTATCACTATGAATAAATTGATAGAAGAATTGATACAAAGTAAATATGAGAATATACTTTTGCAGGTGAGATATGTCAAATATAGCAACTTATAATTTATACTTGAAATTAGGATTTGTAGTAAAACAAAAATTGAATATGTATTACTTAGTGTTTTAATAAAGGAACTATTACACTTGTTACTTTTTAAATAAGAGGTATATACAAATTAGAATTCGGAATACTATAGTATCAGCCTTTTAGAATCGTGAACACATTTTAGAAACTGATAAATTTATTTAGTTTCCTACCAAAAATTAATTTGGCAGGTGAGGCGTTTTTGCAGCCCTTTATTTTCAGGAGGAAAATGACAAAAGAATTACAATCATCACGCTATATTTTCATTTCATTTTTAGTACGTGAAATGGGAATAGATATTATTGAGGCCATATCTCTTATGGCTGAGTTAGAAAAAGTGGCTTGATTCGATTGGAATCAAGTGGAGATTTAACACTCAAGGAACTTGGAGGAGCGCTATGGGAAACGAATTACCGCAAATCAATACCAAACTTCAGAACAGTATTACAAATTACCTAAAACTCTCTTTTTGAGGGATGAGAAATATATAGATATGAAACTAGAAGTAAAGGTAGCTTATTCTATTCTAAAGGATCGTTTAGAATTATCTCTCAGTCGTGGTTGGATAGATGAAGAAGGGCAGTTTACTTGGTATTTTCTAATTCTAAACTGATGAGGCTGTTAGGTTGTTCGAAGTCAAAATTACTGTCCATCAAAAATTCTTAAAGAATATGACTTAATTGATGAAAGTCCAACAGTCTTCAAGTGAGAAAGGAGACTAGCTAATAAGATTTGTTTAGAGGTTGTCTTCTACCCCAGTAGCTAGTTCGAACAGGCCTAGTGTTAAAAAAAGACTAGGGCAGGATGAAAATGAAACGGCCCCCGTCTCTTATTCAGCCCCTAGTGAGACTGAAGTTAGTGAGACCGAATCTTTATTTATTGAGGATGAGGAAGAAAGAGATTCTCAACCTATTTTTGAGAAGAAAAAGTCGAAAAAGGTCACAAAATATGATCGAGAGATTATATTTGGGGGCTGGTACAGGATCAATTTAGGCGAGAAAGTTTTTCCTGAAACAGCTAGTGAAATTGCTATGACTGATTTTGAAAGAATCTATCAGTATGCTCTTGACAATGTTCGCTTTGTTAGACGTGCGGAAGTACTTGCTGAATTTGTGTTTAACGGCTTGTATTCTGTTTGGAATAACCGTGTTAGAAAAGGAGGTGGTTAAAATGTCGCCAATCGAGTGGATATGGTTATGCTCATTTTAATTTCAGGTGGTGTGACACTTTGGACATTGATAGTCGATCAGAAAGGGGTAATTAAGAAATGAAATTTATTGATTTATTTTCAGGTATCAGTGGACTTTCGGCTTGGAATGGAAAGTGTCGGACACGAGTGTATTGGATTTTGTGAGATTGATAAATTTGCTAGAGAATCTTATAGAGTCCATTTTTCAAACGTAAGGAGAAAATAAATTTCATGACATACGAGATGTTTCAGATGACAATTTAAAAACTTAGAGGGAAAGTGAGATATCATCTGTGGGGATTCCTTGTCAAGCATTTTTCAATCGCAGGAAGACGATTGGGATTTGAAGATACTGAGGAACTTTGTTCTTTGAAATTTCTCGGGCGACCAAACAAATCGAACTGTTCATAAAAATTAAATGACTTATACAACAAACAATGGATTTTGGTGAACATCAATACCACAACACGTTTCAATCATGACTTCCATTATAAAAACCTCCTGTTAACTATTTGAACAATAGAACAAGAGGCTAATTGTAATTTTATTTTCATGCTCAAGGCATATTCGAGTTATCTCATGACTCTTGTTCATCCAGTTTTTTATACAGGCTAGAAAAAGCCCTATTAAACACCACGGATTGGTATTGTTCATCTTCATTATAAGCTAAACTTCGTTTTCTGTCATGAGTTAGCAGGCTCTGCCTGCTTAGCAAATTTTGTTGACAGGAAGTTTCTATTTTGTTAATATGATTAACAAAGGAAAGAGAGATTATGGATAAAAAAGAATTTATTGCATTTAATAATCGTTTCAATAGATTTATTTTAGCGTTTGACCAGTTAAAAAAATCAACATAAAAAAGTGGTGTTGACAAATCCATTACGTTGAATGAGGTACATTTGATTGTTGTGATTGGAAAAAAATCAGCCCTTGAATCTAGTAAAATTATCTGAATTATTAGAAGTTTCGAGAAGTGCAATAACTCAAAGTGTTAGAAGATTGCTTCAAAAAAATTTAGTTGTTTTTTTGATTTTGATCCGAATAATGGTAAAAAAATAAATATTTGAGATTATCTGAAAAAAAGGCATCGAAATTTTTTTAAAATCCATAAGGAGCAACAAGCATATATTGAAAAAAATCAATCTTTTCAGTTTTAAACAACTATAGCGAGGTGGAACTTAAAACAGTTGTGAAATTGATGGATGATATTGAAAAGGTGTGGGAGAATTACCGTGGTAAAAAGTCACGGTAAATTTCAAATATAATTGTTAAGCAAATTAACAAAAAGGAGAAGATATGACTGTAAACATAGAACTGATTTCACAAACAGATTTAGCGGATGAATCTTTTTATATTGCTATTAATGGTTTAGAACCAAGGGCAATGTATTGTGTAGAAATGTACCTGTCTGATTATTACTGTATAAATGCTCCCTTGCTTTTAGATCATGATATTATATGGAAATCGACCGCAATTTTTTTATCTGATCAGGACGGTATGATTGATACCTCTCAGACAGCATCTATTTCGGGATCTTATAAAGGAGTTTCAGAAATGGGATTATTCTTTAATGCGAAACCGTTGAAGAATAGGAAAAGAAGATTACCGAGTTCTCTTGATAGAATTCCATTACGAGATTGTTTTGGTGTTGAAATTAAAATCAGGCTGGGGAAAGATGTGGTCGCGGAGCAAAGTTTTGTAAGGCGTTATATGAATCTGGGAGTAAGATATCAAGATATCTATGACAAGCATTTTCAAGGTCGATTATTTTATGATGAAAAGTTAAGAAGGGCGCCAGCCGTGATTATTGTTAGCGGTAGTGAGGGAAGAATTGAAAAAGCTCAGAATATTGCCCAACTTTTATCTTCAAGAGGCTATATTTGTCTTGCGATAGCTTATTTTGGTTTAGAGGGATTACCCCAAAATTTAGAACGAATTCCAATAGAATGTCTGGAGGAGGCGAAAGATTTTCTATATCATCATCCTCAAGTTGATAATACAAAAATAGGAATATATGGTCGCTCTAAAGGAGCAGAACTTGTTCTGGCTGGACAAAGTATTTTGAAAGATGTGCAATGTTTGGTACTCAATTCCCCCTCAAATGTAATATTTGAGGGAATAAAGGGAAAACTCAACTCTCATTCATCTTCTTGGACATATTTGCAAAAAGAACTTCCGTATCAAAAATTTCAATTAGGAAATTATTTGTTAAACAAGTTTTTTGGAAAACATATTCCTGAAGATAGTAGGGCCCAGATTGATGTGAGTAAAATTTCCTCCCCTTTATTATTACTAGGAAGCGATGATGATGAAATATGGGATGCATCATCCGCGATAGATGATATTATTTCACACTATAAAGGGGAATCCATTTTGTTTAAAAAATATCATGAAACAGGGCATATGTTGACGGTTGCTTATCAACCGAATCATCGTTATCGAAAAGATTGGCGCTTATTAATGAAAGAAAGTGTAGACTCTTGGTTTGCTACGATAAATTTTTTTGATACACATCTGAAAAATTTGTAGATAGTGCTGAACCGTACTATAATAGTCCAACTAAGATAAAAACACAGTTCTGGTTGGTAGTCCAGTCTACAAAAGCAATTGCTCAAACAAGATAAATTTGAACTCAAACAGTAAAAAATAGAGAGAAGCATAAGGGACATTAACTCACTCGTTCCCATATTTGATTATTCCTCCATAAAGTGGATGGATGATTTTTATAAGAGGAGTTTGCATTATTGAATAGAAAACCAAGTGTTTCCTAAAATTTTCATTGAGATATGTTATACTATATTCAATAAGTGAATAAGGAGAAAGCTATGCCAGTAAACGAATATGGTCAGATGATTGGTGAGTCAATGGAAGGTTATACACCCGGTGCACTGCCTTCTATTGATTTCTTAGAAGGGTGTTATGCTAGGATAGAGGCTCTTTCAGTGGAAAAGCATGCGGAGGATTTGCTAGCTGTTTATGGCCCGGATACTCCTCGGGAGATGTGGACCTATCTTTTTCAGGAGCCAGTAGCAGATATGGAAGAGTTGGTTAGCATTTTAAATCAGATGTTGGCTCGTAAGGACCGTTTTTACTATGCAATCATAGACAAGGCGACTGGTAAGGCTTTGGGAACTTTTTCTCTCATGCGCATTGACCAGAATAACCGAGTGATAGAAGTGGGCGCAGTCACTTTTTCTCCAGAACTCAGGGGGACACGGATAGGGACAGAGGCTCAGTATCTTCTGGCTCGCTATGTTTTTGAGGAGCTGAACTATCGTCGTTATGAGTGGAAATGCGATGCCTTAAATCTGCCATCCAGACGAGCAGCGGAACGTTTGGGCTTTATTTATGAAGGAACCTTCCGTCAGGCAGTGGTTTATAAGGGACGGACGAGGGATACGGATTGGTTGTCTATGATTGATAAGGACTGGCCTCAAGTCAAAGCTCGTTTGGAAACATGGTTGCGTCCTGAAAATTTTGATAAAAATGGACAGCAGTACAAGAGCTTGAGAGAGCTTTAAGAGGTGTTATATAGGAATGACTTGGATAAACAAAGAAAAATAACGAAACTTGTTTTGTTCTTAAGCAAAGTTTAAGGCTGGTCTAGTATTATATAGTCATTAAATAAAGACCTACTAACTTTATTTAATAAAATTCTAAACTTTTTCTTTTTCATAATAATCTCCCTAAAAAGTCACCCAATCAGGTGGCTGTGTGTGATACTTCTTCAAGGTATTTGTCCTATAGCCCTAGATCGTTGATTTAACTTTTTGGGGGAAAAGTACACTTTTTAAACGGGACTATCACTCTCTTTATATACTTGCTATCCACATATATTTATAATTGAATAATTAAAATTTATAATCAACTTCAAAGATATGCTTTCTTACTTTTTCACCGAAGCTATGTATATAAGTTCCTATATATTCTCAAAAATCTAAGCTTTCGCCGAAAATTTAATAATTCCATAATGATATTATTTAGGCTGATATATATACGGTTTCCTTTAGCCCATTATTTAAGTAAAAGTTCTTACGTTTAATCCTGGTAATTAAATCAGTCTCGCTTAAATTCTCTAATTGTATTATATCTTTTGTAGGTTTTAGTAATTTCTATTTCTAATATAATTCTTTTGCTTAGGATAGAAATTTTTTTAATAAATTTAAGGCTAGAGATCCATATCCTTTATTTCTGAAAGATTCATCTATGGCAAAAGTAGTCTAATAAAATAGTATTATCTTTTATAAGACTTATTATTAGCCCTATAAAAGTTTTTACCATCGAGTATAGCTAAAATATCGGCATTTCCATCAAGGGAAGCTTTTTCCAACCATTCATAAGGCATTCGCTCAGCTGGCGGAAAAAGCCTTAGTATATAGATTTTTAATTTTCATAGTAAATCTTGGTCTAATTCTTTGGAAAGCTTTTAGACTTGTAAATTCTAAAGCTTGTAGTAGTCATTTCTTTCTCCGTAAATATATATCTCATAAATTTATTTGCTAAACTATACTGTTACTTTAAGAGTAATATAGTAATAAGTATTTTATAAAATATATTAATAATATACTATAGAATTTGATTATTTATATATTCAGTTGATTTTAACAGAAAAAGTATCTAAAACAAGTTTTGTTTGAAGCAAAAGAAAAGAGCTTTAAAATATGTATATTGTAAAAAGTTGACGTTTTATCTTTCTATGATAAAATTATTTTTTTAAAATAAAGGAATTGATTTTCATAAAAGACACATTATATTCGGAATTGTTTTTATTAAAATCAAAGTAATATAGTTTAAACATATAAAAGACTTAGATAAAGTGTTACTTGATGATTTATATAAAATAAGCAGTGATGAAAAAGTAGAATATTCTATAATAATATAGAGGTAAAAATATATGAATAATAAAGATAAAAGCTTGTAAAATATTATAATAAAAATAAAAGATGAAAATAAAAAGAAGAGATGAGACCTTTATATCATTTAGTCCTGATATAGGTTGGCTTAATGATCCTAATGGTTTTTGCTTTTACAAGGGGGAGTATCATTTATTCTATCAATATAATCCCTATGATATAAAATGGGGACCTATGCACTGGGGACATGCAAAAACTGATGATTTTGTAAAATGGGATAGAATGCCGTTGCACTGGCACCTGATGATGAGATAAAGGGGCAATGTTTTTCAGGTTCTTGTTTAGTTGAAGATGATAAACAGATACTAGTTTATACAATACATGAAGAGAAGAAAGAATTAGGGAAAGGGAATGTAGTTGAAAAACAAGCTATAGCAATAGGTGATGGTGTATCGTACCAATCTATAGATAATAAAGGCAGTAATAGATAATAATTTGTTACCACCTTTATTTTGTCAGTTCGGATTTTAGAGATCCGAAGATTTGGAAAGAGGATGATACTTATTATGTAGTAACTGTAGTTAAGAAAAAGGATGGACTAAGGTGCTGTAGTGTTATTTTTTGTCAAAATTTATATGCTTGGGAGTATAAGGGTATTTTATATGAAAAATTCAGGCAAATATGGAAAAATGTGGGAATGTCCGGATTTCTTTAAATTAGGTGATAAGTATGTATTAATTGTTTCAACTATGGAAATGCAAGCAAAGGGTAGAAAGTATTTCAATGGACACCAAGTAATATATTTTGTGGGTACTTATGATAAAGATAACTATAAGTTCATACCGGATGGCGAAGGAATTACTTTAGATTATGGATTTGATTATTATGCAACTCAAACTCTGGAAAAAGGATGGAAAGAGATTATCTATAGCGTGGTTACATGACTGGTCAAATAATATAGTTCCGGGAAGATAGTATGTGGTGCGGTCAAAGTGATATATCAAGAGGAATTGGAATTAAAAAGAAGGTAAAATATATCAAAAAGCCGAGTGAGTATTTAGAAAAGTATTATAATGAAAGTTATAGTAAATGTTTTAATTTATCCTTTAATGAAGAATTTGAAGATGAGAAATTTAATTCTAGAACAGCCAGATTTGATATTAATTTTATGATGTTTACAAGTAAAGGGAAAAGACTAAGCTTTTTGGCTAGTAACAGAAATATATAATTCTTATATAAAAATAGATTTTGATAAAAACTTTAAAATTTTTCAAGACGTTTTTCAGGACTTTACTAAAAGATGTTATCGACAGAAAGGAAGATAAATATAGAAACTACACGGCTTAGAGCTAGTATATTAGTAGATAGATTTAGTATAGAAGTTTTTGTAAACGGTGGAGAAAAAGGGTTTTAAGTTCAGAATACATACTCCGATTAATGCCAATAAGTTTAAAAATATCAGCAAGTGATAGATTAAGAGGAGGTTAAAATTAAAAAATATACACTTAAAAAGTGGTGAGATGTTTACTATATTTATGGATGCTTAGCAAGGGAGTATTTTTATATTTTTAACTATATTCTTACATCTTGTTATAAACTTGTAACTTTATTTTATAAGATAAATATTATATAATATATACAAGAATAAATAATATTATTCAAAAATATATAAAATAATCTACAAAAAGGCTGAAAGGAGTACCATGAAAAATATTAAAATACTTACTTTTGCTTCTCTTGCTTTATTAGCTACATTAGCACCTATAAAAATACTTATGCGGCAGTCAGAAGTATTTCAAATGTAGACTTACATATCAATCAAGATATTTCTGTAGGGAGATTATCAAGATGATATAAATGTAAATATAGGTAATTCAAATGATAAAGGTATAAACGTTTATACAAATAATGACACCAAGTATATAATAAAGTAATGCAAGTCTGGTAAAAACAAATAATAGAGCCTTTGAAAAATAGGGGATGAAGTTAAAATAAAAAAATAAGTTTAAGTCCTTTAACTACAGATAATGACGAATATAAGTTTAATTCAAACTATAATAAATCCAATGTGAGTATTACAGGTGGAGAATATGTATCTAGTAACAAGAGAGATGGGGATTTGATACTTACTATTAAACTAAAGGGTTTAAAAGGAAGATTAGAAACTCCGGATAATGCTTCTTAGGGGTAATCGTTTGGGTATGGCAACATGGGATGCTCCTAATAATAGTACAGGTTATTATGATATAGTTCTAAAAAGGAGATACAGAAGTTACGTCTATAAGAGTTATAAGGGAATACAATAAACTTATATCCATATATGACAAATAAGGAAGATATACTTTCAAAGTTAGAACAGTAGCTTATACTTCTGAACAAAAGAAGTATGGAAGTAACTCGGAATATATATCATCAGATGATTTATATATAGATGCAGATGAAGTTTCAGATGGTCGTGGTAGATTTGATAATACAGATTATAATACTACTATGGGACCGGGACAAAATATACTAGTATCGTTACAGGAATAAACAATAATAAAAGTAGGTTGGATAAAAAGAAAAATAATGCTTGGTATTATAAGTATCCAAATAGTAGCGTTAAGACTAACAGTTTGGGAATTTATAAATAATAAATGGTATCTTTTTGATAATATAGGTAGAATGCTTACAGGTTGGCAACAAAGAAATGGTAGTTATTATTTCCTGAATATACCTGATGGAGATATGAAAACAGGTTGGTTTAAAGATAAAAGATATTTGGTATTATCTAAATCCTACAGGAGATAATGCAAAGTGCAGTTATTATAGAATACTTGGCTTGTGAGTGCTGATGGAAAGAAATATTATCTTGGAAATAATGGAGTTATGCTGACAGGTTGGAATAATATAGACGGACGCTGGTGTTATTTTTATCCAAATCAAGGACACCTTGCAACAAATACTAGAATAGATACTTTTTATGTAGATGCAAACGGGTTTGGAATAAATAGATAGGATATGAGAATAATAAAAAATAATAAACTTTTTGTCTACCTTTTTTGAGGGCTATTACTTGTAGTAGTATGGAATTATAGTATAGTAAAAACAAATAAGTTTAAATACGAGACACTAAATTTTTATATATTTTATATGGCTAGTTAGTCCTTCTAGGACCCGGCAAGTCTCTTTCTAGTGTACTTTTTATTGTTTAGAATTAAAAGAAAGTTTAATTTAGGACTGATAGCAGCTCTTTCTATCTTTATTCTAGGTATTTTATATACAATATATTTTGCCACCCTTATCAGCTCCTGATGAACCTAGCCATTATATAAGTGCTGTATAAATTATCTAATAAACTTTTGTAGGAAGTAACAAATGAAGAGGGTATGTACTAATAAGAGCTAAGGATTTTCTATGGAAAATCTTGATGGAAATACAGAAATAATAAATAAAAAGAGCAAAAATGTGGATTATATAGAAAAAGCAATAATAGTACGCTTACCAGTCTATATCTTAATGTTGATTTTTCACTTTATGATAGAATTTATAGAAGTGGAATGAGATAATAATTTGGATATTTATAAAAATACTTTTAGCTAGGAGTTCCTATATACCTGTGAATACAACACCTCTTGTATATATGCCAAGTGCTATAGGTATAAGTATAGCAAGAATACTTGAGTTTGGATACTATAGGGCTTACTTTTTCTGGGAAGACTTTTTAATTTGTTGTTTTTCTATTATAGTAGGAGCTTGCCATAGCTATAATGCCATTTTTAAAAGAAGTTATGTATTTGATAGCTTTATTTCCAATGAGCTTAAATTTAGTAAGTTCTTTTTCATATGATGCAAATGTTGATAGCTTTAATTTTTCTTTTTATAGCCTATGTTTTAAAAACTTACATATCAAAAAGAAAAGATAAAAAGAGCGAGATATACTTATTTTATGTGTATTAGTTGCTTTATTTACTCCTTGTAAGATAGTATATTTTTCCTATTATAGGGTCTTATATTTATATTACCAAGAAGAAGTTCAAAAAAATAATAAGTTCTATATGATGGCGCTTATTTGTATTATCTTGTCGGCTATAGTTTCCTTTGCTATAGTAAATACTAAAAATTTTTAAGTTCTTATATAAAATGAAACTAGTGGAGTACAAATATTTTAGAAAGTGAAGAGTGGCAAGATATACACTAAAGTATTTACCTACAAGGCCTAGAAATTAATTTCATTATATTGCTTAACAATTCTTAATAGACTGGAATTTTACCATACCAGTATGATAGGGAGCTTTTATAGGAAAATAATAATTTTTGATAATAATTACTGCTATAGGGTACCTTATATATTTACTATATTTATAAGTATAAGCCTACTACTTTCCAGTTTAAATTATTATAATAATAGAGAAGAAAAATCTCGGTAAAGAAAATATATATTGTATATTTATATTTCTTCTATATCATTTTAACTATGTTATCTATGTTAGTAACTATTACACCTATGAGTAGCAGAATTATTTTTGGGTGTGCAAGGTAGATATTTTTATCCCAATACTTTTACTTATATTCTTAGGTTTAGGAATTTTTCCAATAAATTTAGCTAAGAATATAAGAAATGAATATATTTTTGGTTTATGCTACGATATATATGTATTAATAAATATATTTTCTTTAGCTATTACCAGATAAGAAAAAGAAGCTATAGTTAAAAATCTCCGTAAAGAGTAGATTTGTGACTATAGCTTCAAAAATATAGATGCTTATCTGTCAAAGTTATCTTGTCTTAGTTTTCTCCATCCAGAATTAACATAATAGTTATCTATCCATTTGTCAGTAACTAGTTTGCCATTTTTCTTCATTTAGATAATACCAGAGCTATTAACTTTAGCCCAACCCGTTTTCATGACTCCATTTTTATCTAGGTAGTAGAGTATCACCATCGTAGCTAATCCAGCCTGAGATTGAATTACCATTTTATTGTGACTACTGTCCACTCATCATCAACTTTTTCCATGAATAAGAACTGTCTAAGTTCTTAGCTTCGGAAGAGCGAAAGCAGACATAACAGATATCATAGAAAGGGAAGCTATTAGAACAAGCTACTTATGAACTTTTTCATATAAAATCTCCTCCTTTTCTTTTTGCAAGTATAAGTATAACATAGAAATTTTATTTGTTAAGTAGCTTTGGTGATAATAAAGGACATTATGAAAGTTGTTATAAAACTAGAAATCTGTTATATTTCCATCCTAAAATTTAATAATTATTTTTAATTGAGTATATAAATAATATTATTATTGATTGTATTAGTAAAGTAGTAGGGATATGAGCAAAATATGATACTTGTAAAAGTTTACAAAAAACTTGACAATTGGTAGACATTCAACTATATACATGGATAAATAGTTGATTAAATATTCAATTGAAAGGAGTGGATATGAAGGAAGCAGAATTTATTTGTGATTGCAATATAGTACACGAAGATTTAGTAAGTGATACTAAGATTGCAATGGGGAGAAAAAAATATAGATAGTATTTCCAACTTATTTAAGTTATAGGAGATCCCACAAGAACAAGAATTTTTATTTGCTTTAGATAAGCATGAATTATGTGTATGCGATATATGTAATATTTTTAAATATGACAAAGTCAGCTATATCACATCAACTGGCTAAACTTAGAAATGAAGGTTTGGTAAAATTTAGAAAAGAAGGAAAGACAGTATATTATTCTTTAAATGATAATCATGTAAAGAGTGATTTTTGAGACAGCTATAGAACATTTAGCTCATATAAATGATGAAAAACTAAGTTACATAAAATAAGAAGCAGTATATTTATATATGCAAAAAGAAAATGAAGAGGTTTATAAATTTGAAGGAATTGGTGTGCTTGCTGTGCAGGTAAATTAGAGGAAAAGATTAAAGCTTTAGATGGTGTAAAAACTGCAAGCGTTAATTTTATAACCCTAAACTCAGTTTTGAGGGGTGATAATATAAAGAGATTGAAGAGAGTTTTAGCTCTTATAGCTAAAGAAAGAACCGGATTAGTGAGTTGAGCAGAGCTTAGAAGGGACTATAAATGAATAAGAAAGCAGAAGAAAAGATTAAATAAAAATAATACTATCGTGCTATAGCATTTATTGTGAATGATATTAAATAGACTTCCTATCAAGTATATGAATTATGTAGCAGATATATTTTTAGTTATTTCATATTGTAGTGGTAAAAAGATACTGTACTTAGAGCAGTGAAAAATATAAGGAATAAGGATGATGAAAATTTCTTGATGAGTGTAGCAACAATAGAGACTTTCTTATTAGGAGATTATGCAGGAAGCAGTGGTAGTAATGCTTTTTTATGAGATTGGTGAGTTGTTTCAAGGCTTAGCAGTTGAAAAATCCAGAAAATCTATAAGTGATTTGATGGATATAAGACCTGACTATGCAAATCTTGTAAAGGAAGATGGAAGTATAGAGGTAGTTGATCCTTATGATGTAGAAGTTGATAGCTTAATTAAAGTAAAACCGGGAGAAAAAGTACCTCTTGACTCTATAGTAGTAGAAGGAACAGCTTTATGTTGACACTTCAGCTCTCACAGGTGAATCAGTGTCAAGAAAAGCAAAAAGTGGGTGATAGAGGTCCTTGGCAGGCTTTTATAAATACCAATTCTATAGTAAGTTTAAAGTGAGAAAAGAGTTTTATGATTCTACAGCCAGTAAGATAATAGATATGGTAGAAAATGCCAGTGCCAAAAAGTCAAAATCAGAGGCATTTATAACTAAGTTTTCAAGAATATATTCACCTATAGTTGTTATATTGGCTATCCTCATTGCTAATACATACCAGTTTTTATAGGGTTTTCAAGCTTTCATATGGGCGTATAGAGCTTTATCTTTTCTGGTAGTTTCTTGTCCTTGATAGCTTTAATGGTTTCTGTACCGCTTTGTTTTTGCAGGTATAGAGTGCCACTTCAGGTATGGAATTTTTAGTAAAAGTAATTATTTAGAAGCTTTGGCAAATACGGATATGTGGTTTTGATAAGACAGGGACTTTGACAAAGGGTGTTTTTGAACTTACAAAAATAGATTGTTATGGAGTTGAGTGAAGAAGAAGCTTGAGAACTGGCGGCTTATGCAGAAATATATTCCTCACATCCGATAGCCATTTCTCTGAAAAATGCTTTTTTGAAAGGAATAAGGAGTATATTTTTGAAGAAGATAGGGTAAAGGATTTACTTGATATAAGTGGTCATGGCATTAGTATAAGTATTGATGAAAAAGACAGTTTACTAGGCAATGATAAACTTATGCAAAAATATAATATAGATTTTTGTAAAAGATAATATTACGGGAACAGTGGTTTACTTGGCTAGAGAAGGTAAATTGCTTTGCGAGATTTATTATTGCAGATAAGGTAAAGAAGATGCTGCTATCGCTATATCAGGTCTAAAAGAGGCTTGGGAATTAAAAGACAGTGATGCTTACAGGTGATAATAAAGAGACAGCTTTTGAGGTGGCAGAAATTTAGGAATAGATGGTAGTGCTTATGAATTACTTCCAGGAGATAAGGTGAAAAAGGTGAAAATCTTTTAGAAGAAAAGGATAAGGTGCTAAGTTGGTATTTTTGTTGGTGATGGTATTAATGATGCACCTGTTCTTGCGAGAGCTGATGTAGGTGTAGCTATGGGTGGACTTGGTTCTGATGCTGCTATAGAAGCGGCCGATATAGTTATAATGGTGATGAACCTAGTGGTTTAAATAAGATAATAGCCCTGGCTAAGAGAACTATATCTATAGCAAATCAAAATATAGTATTTGCTATAGGTATCAAAGTTTAGTTCTTATACTTACAGCATTCGGTATAAGCGGAAACGTGGGTGCAGTGTTTGCTGATGTAGGGGTTACAATTATAGCTGTTATAAATTCAATGAGAAATTTAAGTAGAAAATATAGTAGATGAGAACTTGTCGTATTAGTAGTTGATACGACAAGTACAGAATAATATACCATCTAAATTATTTCTTAAATGAAGTAAAATTGTTGAAGAATAAGTAAAAATCATATAGTATAATACTTTGGGCGTATAATATTATAAAAGAGGAAAAATTATGTTAGATATAGCTGATGCAATTATGTGAAAGTGATACACCTGAGATACTTGGGTATCTTGGTATCATGGTCAGAAATGGATGATAATTTAAAAACAAATAGATATATGTATAGAAAGAATAAATAAAGGTGCTAAGCCTAAATTTATTACTAAAGAGATATAATCTTTCGGTAGAGGAGAATTACCGAAGGAACTTGAGTTTTTAACGGGCAAATGATATAAAAAGCATATAGAGGGTTTGCAGTAAGTTAATATTATTTGCAGCGACTTTAGGTGCAGATGTGAGAAAAAGCTATAAGGATAGCAAGTGTTAAGAATGTGAGTGATTCAGTTATAATGGATAGTTGTGCAAGTACTTTAATGGAAGCAGTTTGTGATACTATTGATAGTAAATTAAGGTTGGAAAATGGGGATAAATTTTTACGTTTAGATTTTCTCAGGTTATGGTGATTTACCTATATCAGTACAAAGGTTTTCATCTTACTTGATACGAGTAGGGAAAAATAGGTATAAATGTGAGTGATTCGGGTATTATGATACCTAGGAAATCGGTTACAGCTATTATAGAGTATCGGATAAAGAATTAAAAAGGAAAAACTTGAGTTGTAAAGGGTTGTAATAATATAAAAGCTTGTAGATTTTTGAGAAGAGGTGTTCGTTGTGGTAGATAAGATTATTATAATTAGATGGCGGAATGGGAAACTATGATACAAGAAGCCGGTGATGCGGCAGGTGAGCATCCGGAGATATATGGCTACGAAAATCCTGAGATAATAAAGATATACATAGAAGTATCTGATATCAGGTAGTGATATTATATATACAAACACTTTTGGAGCGAATGAGAAAGAAATTGAGGGGCTGTAGTATGAGATACAGATACAGCTATAAATTATGCCATTAAAACAGCTAAAGAAGCTATTAATGAACTAAAAATCAGAAAATAAAAAGATATTTTTGGAGAAAGCTTAAGTAATAAAACTCTAAGTGTTGCTTTTTAGACGTCGTCCGATAGGAGAGCTACTTGAGCCACTTAGGAACACTTTCTTTGAAGAGCCTATGATGTATATAGAAGTAATGATAAGTGCTGCTAAAGCGGGAGCAGATATAATAGTTATAGAGACATTTTACAGATTTGTATGATGTAAAAAGCTGCTGTTTTAGTGCTCAAAGAAAATACAGACTTGCCTGTATGGGTAACTATGACTTATGAGCAAAGTGGTAGTATTTACAGGTACAAAAATAGCTTCTATGGCTATAACTTTAGAGGGACTTGGCATAGATGCTATAGGATTCAACTGTTCACTAGGGCCGAGGAAATATTTGATTTAACAAAGGAATTGATAGAATGGACAAGTTTGCCTATTATAATAAAGCCTAATGCGGGACTTCCAAATCCGACAACTAATGAGTATGACCTGAAAGTGCTGAGGATTTTTGGAATAGATATGGCAAAATATCTTGAACTTGGAGTTAAATATCTGGGGATGCTGTGGAACTACGCCGGAGTATATAGAAAGTCTTATAAAAATATAAAGAAGAATAGAGATAAAATAAAAATCACATATAGAAAAGAAGAGAAACGGTATATGTTCTGCTACTCATATAACAGAGTATGGCGGAGTAAAGGTGGTAGGAGAAAGATTAAATCCTACGGCCAAAAAAAGATTTGCACAAGCCTTGTTGGAAAGAGATATGGATTATGTTTGTTCGATGGCTTTAGAGCAAGAAGAATCAGGAGCAGATGTACTTGATATAAATGTAGGTGTGCCGGGGGCGGATGAAGTATCTCTTATGATAGATGTAGTAAAAACTGTACAGAGTATAGTAAGTTTACCTTTGCAAATAGACTCAAGTAATCCTAAAGCTATAGAGGTGGGGCTTAGAGTATGTAACGGAAAGGCTATAGTAAACTCAGTTAATGCTGATGACGAAAGACTTGATGCAATACTACCAATAGCAAAAAAATATGGTGCGGCAGTAGTTGGATTGGCATTAAATGAAGGTGGAATACCACAAACTGCTTTGGAAAGATTTGAGCATGCTAAGTATATTTTGAATAAGGCTCTTTCTTATGGCTTGAAGAAAGAAGATGTAATAATTGATTGTCTTACACTTACAGTCAGTGCCCAACAAGATCAAGCAAAAGAAACTTTAAAGGCAGTTAGAATGGTCAGTGAAGAATTGGGACTTTCATGTACTTTAGGTGTAAGTAATATCAGTTTCGGTTTGCCTGCAAGAAGTCATATAACTGAAAAATTTTTTGATACAGGCTATGCAAAACGGTTTAGATTTTCCTATCTAAATCCCAATATGAGGGGTTATGAATGCGGCTAATTTCGTATAGAGTCTTATCCGGAGAAGATGAAATTGTGCGAAATATATAGAAAAGTTTGCTGAGGTAAAGGCTAAAGTGAAGAAAAACCTATAGGTAGTGCAAGCGCCGAAGAAGATGAAACTATAGAAAGTGCTATTTTAAAAGGTCTAAAAAGAAAAACAGCAAGGCTTACGGCAAAACATTTAGAAAGTATGTCGGAGATAGATGCTATAAAAATAATCTACTTATATCCTGCCTTTAGATCTTGTTGGAGATCAGTATGAAAAACAGATATTACCCTGCCTCAACTTATGAAAATTCTGCTAATGCGGCCCAAGCGAGCTTTGATTTGATAAAAGAAAGAATAGCAAGTCGTGGTGGAAAAATATAAGTAAAGGGTAAGATATGCTAGCTACAGTAAAAGGTGATATACGATATAGGAAAAATATCGTTAAAGTTATTTCTGGAAAAATTACGGATATAAGATGATAGATTTAGGTAGAGATGTACCTATAGAAAAAGTTGTAGAAACAGTTATAAAAAGAAGATTTAGATTTGGTAGGTCTTTCTGCACTTATGACTACTACCTTACCATCTATGAAAGCTACTATAGAAGCTATAAGAGAAGTAAAACCTAAATGTAAAGAGTATGGGTAGGTGGCGCGGTTCTTACTGAGGATTATGCTATGGAGATGGGAGCAGACTATTATGCTAAAGATGCAAGAGCTTCTGTAGAAATAGCGAAAGAAGTATTAGGGATAGAGGAATATGAGGAACAGAGATACTCACACCAGCAGGTTCTACGAAGCCTTAGTTGCAGCAGTTAATGCAGGGGCAGATGCCGTATATAGGCGGAGCTAAGTTTGGAGCAAGAGCCAGTGCAAAAAGTGTTTCAAGTGGAGAAGATATAATAATAGCAGGAATAGATTATGCCCATCATTTTGGAGTAAAGGTATATTTGACGGTAAATATACTTCTAAAAGAAAAGAGATAGAAGAATTATATGATTATATTTTACCTTACTATAAGGCAGGAATAGATGCCTTAATTGTTCAAGATCTAGGGTGTGTTAAAGTTATTGCATGAATTATTTCCTAATGTTGAGAAACATGCAAGTACACAAATGAGCACGCAGGCTTTTTGAGGCTGTGGATATATTAAAGAAGTATGGAGTTACCAGAATAGTTCCGGCTAGGGATTATCTTCTAAAAGAAATAAAGGAAATATATGACAAGACAGGTATAGAGATAGAAAGTTTTGTACATGGGGCCTTATGTTATTCTTATTCAGGACAATGTCTTATGAGCTCTCTAATAGGTGGACGTAGCAGAAATAGGGATCTTGAGCTCAGACTTGTAGGCTGGAATATAATTTATATGATGAAAATGATAAACAACTTAATAAGAAAAATGAAAAGAGTTTACTTAGTTGTAAGGATCTATGTTCTTTAGATATATTACCGAAAATAATAGAATCGAGGGTGTATTCTCTGAAAATAGAGGAAGGATGAAATCATCCATTTATACTGCGGGTGTTGTAAGTATATGGCGTAAGTATGTATGTATTATAAATCGGGTGAGATGGCTATAAAGTAAATGAGTAGGGATAAACGATTACTTTTAGATCTTTTTGACCGTGGTGGACATACACTTGGATATTATGAAAAACATAATGGAAGAGATATGATTGCTTTAGGTGGGAAACCTAAAGAAAGAATAATAAATGAAGAGTTTAACAAGTATCTAAGTGAAAAGTATGTTGAAAAATACTAGAAAGATAGCTTTTAAAAGCAAAAATTTCATTAAAGGCAGGCAGAAGTATAAAAATAAAAGTTACTACTATAGATGATTTTTGGTTTGGAAATATAGAAGTGAGGCTTAGAATATGGACATCTGGATTATGCGAGATAATAGGGCGGCTACAAAAAGAAGATATTGAAAAGCAAATATTAAAAACAGGCAATACTGTATGAATTTAAGAACTTCATATAGATTTAGAAGACGGACTTTTTATACCTGTAAAGCTTTTAAATGAGCTTAGAAGATTGGTTTTGAAGAAGTTGATAAGAAGATTTTAGATAAGTATAGACGGAAAGAAGTTACTGAGTAAAACTTTAGTAGATATAGGCTCTATACTTGAAATAGTTAAAAAGAAGCTTTTGAAGATATAGAAACTTACAGTGATATATTTGTAGATAAAAATCGGATTCTAAAAAGACTTTAAAATATACTTTGCGATGAAAAAGAGCAAATTTACACTTGTATAAACTTTTTGAGTAAGGACGACAAACCTAAAATAAAACTATGATATGAAATCTCTTATCAAGCTGATACCTTAGATCCGAGTATATGGAAAGAGGTGAATGAGGTATAAAAATAAAGGGTATGAGAGTTAATCTATATATGCCCCACATATTTAGAACTCATGCAAGAAAATATTTTTGAAAGCTAATAAAGAGAATTTAAAAATGCCGATTTTGATGCTTTTATACTTAGGAATATAGAAGAGTTAGGATATTTGAATAATAGTTTTGAAGAGAAGAAATTTAATTATATCTTTGATTATACTATTTATGGTATGAATTCGATTTCTCAAGCTACTAGAGGATTTAGGTGCAGATAGGCAAACTCGCCTGTAGAACTTAATTTATCAGGAATTATCTAAATTGTATACAAAAGATAAGGGAACTTATAGTATATGGTCGTTACCTAGAGTGGTAACTGCAGGCTGTCTTAGATATATTATCTTGTGATAAAAATCCAGTCTATTATATCTTAAAGATAGAATGGGAAAGGATATGCCGGTAAAAACAGATGTAAATTTTGTTATAATACTATATTAAATTCTCTAGCTCTTTCGGTTATAGGTATAGGTGAATCTATTAAAAAGACTCTGACGCAAAGGCCTTGAGATTAATGTTTACTACAGAGAACGAAAAAGAGATTAAGAAAATATTAAAAGTATATATAAATTATTTTATAAATGAGGAAGAGTGCGAAGAACACGTTGGAAGAAGTTCACTAGAGGACATTTTAAAGAGGTATTGAATAACTTACCAAAGCCGAGTGTATATATATTATGCTTAATGCTAGTTTGATTTACGCACGGAGGTTAAAATGATAGAGGGCGACAAGCTGTGGCGGTGTGGTTATATATTTAGAGGCAAGGTTTTACTTCTGTATAAGAATTATAGAAACAGATATGAAGGTTGGGTTTTTACCTAAAGGGAACAGTGGAAGAGGTGAAACTCATGAGATAACTGCTCTTCGTGAAGTAAAAGAAAGAGTCTGGTGTATCTGCTAAGATAGTTAATTATATAGGTGAAAGTCAATATACCTTTAGTACACATACTGATATAGTAGAAAAAGATGTACATTGGTATCTGATGATGTCCGATGAGTTACTACTCAAAGCCACAAAAAGAAGAATATTTTATAGACTCAGGATATTATAAGTATCATGAGAGGCTTATCATTTATTAAAATTTGCAAATGAAAAATGATGTTACAAAGAGCTTAGTGAAAAGTATCAGGAATTGAAGAAAAATGGTAAATGGTACTTATAGACTTTGAGGTATAAATGAGATATTATAGCAACAGTTGATAAAAGCTGAGACATAGGCAAGGGGAGGAAACTCCTTGTTTCTATTCTAACGAAAAAGTTACTTAGAGAAGAAACTATGGGAAAAAGTCATAGTAATGGGCAGAAAAACATTTGAAAAGTTGAATGGTGGTCAAGCTTTATATGGTAGAATCAATATAGTATTTTTCAAAAATGAGAAGTTCTAAGCCCTAAAAATGTTGTGATAGTTAGCAATTTTTGAGGAATGTTTAGCTTATTTTCTTCTAATAATATTAAAAAGAAGATATATTTGTATTAGGCGGAAAAAGTATATATGAGTTATTTTTACCATATTGTAAGCAAGACATATAACTTTTTGTAGACTTTTTGTATGACAGATGAGATTTATAGAAAATCTTGATAAGCATAAAGACTGGAAACTTATCCTTGAAACAGAAGAGAAACTTATTTTAATTTATCATATAATTTCAAACTCTACCAAAAATACTAGGAAATAGTATATAAAAATAAATGATAAATTTTTGTCGTGAGTTGTTGAAAAATACAAAAATATGTTAGAATATAGCTTGATGAAATATAGAAATTAGTGACTACAAAATATTAAGATACTATGCTTAGTCTTAATATTTATACAACTATGTAGGGGAAAACCTATGTTTGAAAATTGTCAAAAAGAAAAATTGGCAGAGAATATTTATTTATTTAATGTACAAGCCTGAAAGGGTAGCATGTTATCCGGGCAGGTTTGTAATAGTAAAGGTTTCAGAGGTGAGCGTATACCCTAACTATGTTGCGATTATAATAGAAAGAAGTTGGGTTACTATAGTTGTTTCAAACTATAGGTGCAGTACTCTAGCTATGGCAGAATTTAACGAGGCGAGTTCTTTTATGGACTTCGTTGGGACCACTAGAAATCATGACTTATTCATGAGAGTAAAGAAGAATTACAAAATAAGAGAATCCTGTAGCAGGTGGTTTTGGGTGCCGCTCCTGTTTATCCACAAGTTAAATGGTTGCATGAACAAGGGTAAAGGCTCGACGTAATAGCTGGTGCTAAAAACAAGATTTATTAATACTTGAAGATGAGATGAGAGCGTAGCAGGAGATTTATATATAACTACTGATGATGGCTCTTATGAGCATAAAGGCCTTGTTACAGACGCTATTAAGGATTTAGTATTAAATCAAGGTGAGACAATATGATCTTTGTGTAGTTATAGGACCTATGATAATGATGAAATTTGCTTGTCTTGTAACAAAAGATTTAAATATTAAGACTATTGCAAGTATGAACCCTATAAATGGTTGACGGTACAGGTATGTGTGGTGCTTGTAGACTTACAGTAGGAGATGAGGTTAAATTTGCTTGTGTTGACGGACCTGAGTTTGATGGACATTTAGTAAATTTTGATGAGGCTATGAAGCGTCAACAAACATATAAAACTGCAGAAGGTAGAAAAATGCTCAGAAGCTATAGAAGGAGACACTCATCATGGTGGCTGCGGAGTTTGTGGAGGTAATGACTAATGGATGTATGGAAAAAAGTACCGATAAGTGAGCAAGAACCTTTAGTTAGAGCGAAAAACTTTGAGGAGGTTTGCTTAGGATATACTATGGAAGAGGCAAAGGAAGAAGCTACACGTTGCCTTAATTGTAAAAATGCAAAATGTATTAAAGGTTGTCCTGTTTCAATAAATATACCTGCTTTCATTCAACAAATTATAGCAGGAGATATGGAAAAGCTTCTGAAATTATAGCAGAGTCATCTGCATTACCTGAGTTTGTGGTCGTGTATGTCACAAGAAACACAATGTGAAGGTGTTTGTATACGTGGTATAAAAAGGAGAAGCGGTTTCTATAGAGTAAATTGGAAAGATTTGTTGCCGATTATGCGAGAGAAAAAACAGTATAGCTCAAAAGGTAACTGCAGAAAACAAAAACAAAGCTCGCTATTGCAGTTATAGGTGCAGGTCCTGCAGGACTACTTGCATGCGAGGAGATTTGGCTAAACTTGGTTATGATGTTACTATCTTTGAAGCACTTCATGGGCGAGATTGGAGTTTTAATGTATGGTATACCTGAGTTCAGATTACCAAAAGAGGAAGTGAGTTATTCCTGAAATGAAAATGTTAAAAATTAGGTGTTAGAATAGAAACTGACGTTATCGTGAGGTAAATCAGTAACTATAGATGAACTTTTAGATGATGAAGGATTTAGTGCTGTATTCATAGGTAGCGGTGCCGGATTACCACAATTTATGGGTATACCGGGAGAGCAAGCTAATGGTGTATTTTCAGCAAATGAGTTCTTAACAAGATCAAATCTTATGAAAGCATATAGAGATGATTATGATACACCTATAACAAAAGGTGGTATAGTTTGTGTTGTTGGTGGTGGTAATGTTGCTATGGATGCTGCCAGAACTGCACTTAGACTCGGTTCAGAAGTACATGTTATTTATAGAAGATCTGAGCAAGAACTTCCTGCAAGAGCTGAAGAAGTTCATCATGCTAAAGAAGAAGGTATTATCTTTGATGTACTTACTAATCCTACAGAGATTATTGCAGATGCTGATGGTTGGGTTAAAGGAATTAGAGTTGTAAAGATGGAACTTGGTGAGGCAGATGAGTCAGGCAGAAGAAGACCTGTTCCTGTTGCCGGTAGTGAGTATGTAATAGATTGTAATACAGTTATTGTGTCTTTAGGTACTTCTCCAAAACCCACTTATTTCTAATACAACTAAGGGACTTGATATAAATAAGAGAAGATGTATAGTTGCAGAAGAAACTACAGGTCAAACTTCTAGAGAGGAGTTTTGCGGTGGTGATGCTGTTACCGGTGCGGCTACAGTTATCTTGGCTATGGAAGCCGGAAAAGCCGGTGCAAAAGGTATACATGAATATTTAAGTAATAAATAAGGCTCTTTGTCAAGGGTTGGGGTAATTATTTTTTTGTGAGTATAAGACTTGGTCTTATACTCACTTTTACTTCAGAAGAAGAAAAATACGGTTTCTAAAGTTCTTAAAGTTTCTATAACCGTAAGCATTTCTTTTTATGACTTTAATCTTATTATTGGTTCCTTCTAGTAAAAGCCATTACTATAAGGACAATCGAATGAATTTAATATATGTTCTCCAGTTAGCAAAGCTATAGTAAAGGCTTGCATTAAACTCAACAAGTCCACTAACACTTGCAGATAGTGAAAAAACTTTTTAACTTAGGGTATAGCTTCATTTTTACTTTTAGACGCCATAAAATTATAAAAAAAGTTCTTTTAAAATAGTAGGCAGTAGCTAGGTCAGAAGAAAAACTAATCATTACATCTACAGCATCAAGATTATCATTAGATAATTTATTTCTATGTGCCAGCAGTAATTTTCAGCTTCTTTTTAAAAATATTTCCTTCTAGAAGGATGCATTTCTTACTTTCCCTTTTTCGTGCATTTTTCTAAAGCCCACGTAATATATCTAACAACATGAAATCTATCAATAACTATGTGCCTGTCTTTAAAGTTTTTAAATAGTCTATAAGACAAGCACTAGACCTGAAGGAAGAATATCTACAAGCTTTATGTTTTTAATATCAGTAAGTATAGCTTGGAATTTCTGTCCACCACAATTACCTTTAAATTCATCAATAGATAGCACTTCAGGAAGAGATTTAGGCTTAGAATGGTCTATATCTTCATTCTTCTAAAAATAAAAGATGGAGATATTTTTAATAATCTTGCAGTGAAGCTAATACTAAGAGTTTCACAAAGCATAGCAAAGGGAATAAAAAGCAAGTCTAAGAGTGGTGCGAAAATACTTCCCGGAGAAAGGAAATCCTCATAAAAACGTTTATTACAGCAAGAACAACGATAACGACGTTTTCTATAATGTAGGATAGTATGTTTACGGGATATGGATATCTCTAATAATAGAATTTCTATAAGTAAGGTTATTTTACACTTTATAATAATTTCTTTGATATAAAATATTCTTAATAAATATTATATTATATTGAGTTCACAATCGTGAAATTTGAAAAAGTATCCGATTCCAAAACTAAGGATATAGGGCAAGAATACAATATCATACAGACATAAAAGAAATTGTTCTTTTGACAATTGAATGAGCGGTCCTGTAAGGATATGTATCTATGGGGAAAGTAGGCGATGACTTTTTGAGTATCAGAAAAGAGCCTGCTACGTAGAACGAAACGTCACCGTGAGATCTCAGGGACAGGAACTACATCAGGTGTAGCAGACAGTTAGAAGTGGTTAATGTGAATTATTGAAAAATAAGAAATATTATGGTAAACTTTTTCTTAACCAAATGTAATGTAGTAATATTCGGTAGGTGATATTATAGTGGATATATTAAAGGTATTAAAAATTGAATTAAAAACATGGCAATAGTTCTATTGGTGATTAATACAACTTATATCTGTGTGCGTAAATTCACTGATACCTATATTAAGCGGTAATTTTTGAATTTATTAATAAGTGAATAAAGAAAAAACGGTATTATCAAATATTCGGGGCTAATAATTATAATAGGAACTTTGGGGACTGTATTAGCGTATCTATATGAAATCGCCATGTAAAAGCAAAAATAATATCGTTTAAAATTAAATAAGTATGGGATAGATTATATATACATACCAATTAGAAAAATTTGAAGAGTAATCCGGTATATTTAAACCAAAGGGTTAACAGCGATTCAGCTGTAGTAGGCGGTTTTTCTTTGATAATATTTTATCAGCCATTGTCAATGGTTTGCAGTTGTTGTTGATATTTATAATAATTGTAACTATGAAAATAACAGTTTTGTATATAATACTGTTATGTATTTTTGTTTATTCAATAGTATACAGATTGTTTTAAGAGCTTATATGTGTATGGAAAAGATACAAAGAAGAGCAGAATATATTTTTAATTCAATGAATGAAAATTATGAGCTAAGTAGAGAAATAAGGAGCTCAAATTCGTTATACGAAAATATATCTATAAAACCGGTAGAAAGCTATAGACAGTTTTTCGATAGCTTATTTAAATATATCAAAAAGTATCGGCATTATTTATGTTCTGGATTCTCTTGTTAGTTTAATTTTTCAAAGCAATAATTTTTCTGTATGGTGGGTTTCAGGTTATAGATGGAAATCTTTCTATTGGGGAATTTAGACAATGAGTATTTTTCTTTTCTAGTACAATAGCAATAATTAAGTATCAATGGGGAAAAGAATATCAAGAATATAAAGTTTCTGTTGATAGGATGAACCAACTGTTGCTGATTGAACAAGAAGAAAATGGAACAGTTAGTATTGATAAAATCGATAGATTCAGATAAAACTTAGAGGAAGTATGTAGATATAGATAGAAAATGGAATATATGTAGTAAGAGGAGCAATGGTTCCGGGAAACAACACTTATATATAAAATAATGAGGTTTATTGTATAGTGAGGATACAGTTAAAATAAATGATAAAACATAAATAGTAGTAGATATTTATGCACTTAGAAGAAAAAGTTGATATTATGTTACAAAAATGAGAGGCTACCTAATACCAGTGTTGAGGTTATTTAAAATCTAAATTTTTGAATTTGTGGAACATATTATGAATAAGTTTTGTTTTGATAAACTGATTTGTTTAAAAGATATGGCACAAAAATATTTTTAGAAATGTCTGATGGAGAAAGACAATTTGTCGTCCATATAAAGACTATAATGGGTATGAGATACTAATTCTTGACGAACCTAGTTCAGATAAGTGTAGAATCTATAAATCTGCTTATGCGTAGTTTAAATATGTTGAAATATGAGAAGAGGTTATCTTAATAACACATAACAAGCAATTATATGAAATGGCAGACAGTATAATTGATTGTTGAGTTATAATTATATTGGGGAGGTATTTAACATGTCGGTAAAAAGCTAATTATGAAAAACCAAGTATTCAAAGAGATGGGGTTAAACCTAGAGGTGTGTTGGTTGTTCCTACTGTAGTAGCACTAGCTCCAAATGTTGGTGTCAGCAGCAAATGCAAAATGATTAGTTGCTAATGCGTATAGTACTGCAATGTACTACTTGTAGCTAATGTTAATAGTGCTGCAAATTATAATATAGGAGCTAACTGAGTTATCGCAAATAATGAGGGGAGGGAAGTGATGGAGTTAGCATTTGATAATTATTTTAAAAGTGAATATTCTATGCTTAGCAAACTTACAGGACCGATAATGATATCGTTAGATATTACACATGTAATTTAAAATGCATTGCTTCAATAATAGTGGGGAGAGTATCGGATGAGTTAAGTGATAAAGAGACAATAGATGCTGCCAATCAAATTGCAGTGAACTCCACGCACACAATGTCTGCCTATGGGGAGAAACTCTGTGTCGGGAGAAAACATTTTTGATATAATAGATACGTTAAGAGGGAAATGTAACTAAAATAAGTATGGTATCTAATGGTGCAGAAATGGACTTTGAAAACCAAGCTAAAGATTAGTGGATTCTGGCGTTTTCATACAAATTAGTTAGACGGGAAAGATTGCTATCAACGATACATTTCGTGGTGTTAAAGGATCTTTGATAGAGCTGTTAATGCAATTAAAAACGTTAAAAATGTGGAATTAATAGACTAGCAGTATCACTGGTGCCTAATAAATTAAAATTATAAAACTATTGATGAATACATAGATTTATGTTACGAGTTAGAGATTAACGATGTAAGAATGATGCCTTTCTCACCATCAGGAAGAGGTAGAAGTATAGGAAGAAATTTATTGTTAAATAATATAGAGTATTTTTATCTTATTGAAAAGTGAAATCTAAAAAGAGAGAGTATGCAAAATATAATGAATGTTGAGTGGGGTGATCCGTTAGACCATATGAGGAGAATGCCATTTAATGCGGAATATGGGTTACAAAACCCTATTGTATGGAAGTTAAATCGAATGGAGATATTACGGTTACAACATACTTACCAATAGTAGTAGGAAACTAGAAATACACCTTTAAAAACTTATTGGGATAATGGTTATGATTTAATTTGGAAAAACAAAGAAGTTGTTAAATATATAGATAAAATTCAATGTATATATGATTTAGAAGATTTTGAGCCAGCACCATATTCTGGAGAAAAGATAGTATTTGATATTGTTGATGGTATCAAACCATAAACTTTGTACAGATAGTACAGGAGGATGACTTATTTATGAAATTTAGGATTAATAAAATGATTTTAAAATAAGAGATGAACAAGACGGGACATTGTCATTGATGATATTATCTACTTGCTAATTAATCTATTTGAATACAACTGCTAGATTGTTAATACAACAGATGGTACAGTTGATTTTGAAGATTTTGAAACAATTAAAAATTTGATGGTGTTGAAGAGGTGGAGTTACGTGAGTGACTATCAAGATTTGATATATCAGCTTGAAGCTCTTGGAATTATAGAAATTATTGAACAAGAACAGTTGTCTGAAAATGGGTGTATGTTGGTGGGGGAAAAGAGTATAGAGAAGTATCTAAGTTTATACTTGAAAAATGGAAATAATAAATTTAATTTAATTGATATAACCTATCCGGATAATTATAGTTTGCCAAATTTAAGAGCAGAGACAGTTTAATGGAGAAGAGTTTAATATAATAAAAATTGAAGGATGGTAAAATAATTGCTGATGTAATTTTTAGCAGTTGCTCCATTTAATACAGGAATATCTGTTGTTTTCTTTTCAGCAATTGTTATGGATAAAAAGTATAGAAGAAGATAATGGGGAAATATCATAAAAGAATTACTAGAGTATTCGAGTGGGTTATTTGTGATAAGTATAACAAAATTAGGTTTTACTATACTGATGAAAAACAGGATTATATTCTAAATATATTAAAAATATTGGTTTCAAAAACGTGTACATTAGAAATTTGTAAAAATATAGATTTAACTCTATATGACAAAATGATATAGAGGAGGTGCTTGCCGTGATACGCATAGATGAGAAATATGTTAAAAATCTTAATGATATTCTTGATAGATTATATATATATTGAAAACATTAGAGGTATATGGGATTTGTACAGATCCGTGGTTTTTGACTTTGATGATATGCTATCTGTTCTAGAATATTTAAAAATTCCAAATCAAGAAAAGTATAAAATTATTGTATATGGGGATTCCGGCAAATTTATCCGAGTTGAGCAAAGAACTTGGAAAGAAATCTATAGATATTATGATTGAAAGTGGATTTGGAATTCGACGAGGGCTTTATAAAAACTAATAATCTGATAGTTTTTAGCTTATCAAGGAATTAAGATTCTGACAGAAATCAATCCGCATTTCAATACATGCATAAACAGAAACTACAAATGTATATTGGCATGGATAGTTTAAGATTAGCAGAAAATATTCAATTTAAAAAGGAATAGCACTGTTTTTAGATTTATGCAGTGGAACAGGAATTCAAGGATTGCTAGCTGCTAGATCTGCTAAAAAGTAGTTTCTGTTGAAATTAATCCGTTACGGTGAATGTAACTAAGTTTAATGTAGCTTTAAATGAATTGAATGATTGAATTGATGTTAGATTAGGAGATTTGTATGCAATAAAAAGCCAGCGAAAAAGTTTGATTTCATTTATGCGAATCCGCCTTTTATTCCGATGATAGATGATTTAGAGTACCCAATATGTGGTACTGAGGAGAAGATGGCTTAAAAGTATTAAAGCGGATAGTTGAACAATTGGACAGACACCCAAAAATGGAGGGCAGTCTATCATTTTTCTCAGTGCCTTGGCGATGCAAAGCGTGTATTTTTAATGAGTTCTTAGAAGAGTATTCTCAAAAATTTAAATATAGAGTGAACTGTGTAATTAAAGAGAGGATACCATATGAATTTCAATTAGAGCTACTGACAGAATTAACAAGCAAATTAATAAAAATTTTTGACGAGATTAGATTTAAAAAGTAAGATGAAAGATATATATAATCCAATGGGGGCTACATATCTTTACTACGCTTTTATATAAATTTTCAAAGTCAAAAGGTGTTGATACAGGAGTTTGTATTTTTAAATCAATCTAACCAATGGATTTGGATAGCAAAAGTGAGTTTTTGAACACCGTTAGTATAAATGAAGATAAGAGTAGTTTTGAGCTAAATTTGAATGATAATAGGGTTGGATTTATTGATTCTGAGGCAAAAGATATAATAGCTTTATTACTGAAAGGATATAAAGTTGCAGAGATTGCAGATGAATTGTATGATAAGTATAAAAATGATAAAAAAATATTTGAAATATAAGAAAGCAGCGTTCATTTGTTCAATATTGATACGTAGTAAATTAGAACAATTAGGAGTAATCAGACAGTTGGAGGTGATTTAGCATGAAATATTTTTATGGTCGTGGATTATATTATACCTATTCTAATGATTATTTCACCTCCATGGTGGATAGCCAATAGTGGTATTAACAGGTATTCAGGAATGAGGACTTCTTTGTCAATGAAAAACGAAGAAAAACTGGAAGAAAGCTAATTTGCTATGTGGAAAATATTATTTTTAGAGTAGGATAGTTTTATTTATTTTGGTTTTAATAAGATACATTAAACTAGTTCCTCATGGAATGGAATTCTCTGATTACTACATCTATTTGTATTGTTAGTATGATTGTATTAACGGTGTTTGTAAATAATAAGATTAAATAAGGGTAGTTTTTATATTAAATGTGATTACTGATTTTGAAGATAATTAATAGATTTTGTATTAAAGCATTATATGGAAGGTGATGATTAAACTGTGAGAAACAAAATTGAAAATATAGAAAACTACTAGGGTTATCACAACATCGGTTGGGGAAAAAGGTAGGAGTTTCAGAGTGAGCATAACAAAATAGAAACCTAAAAGTTATTCCGAGCTTGAAACTAGCCAATGATATATCAGAAGCACTAGGCGTGTGTATTTATAAAATATTTGATTTGGATGGGAAAGAAACTGCCATAAAGATTGTGACTGATTATTTTTGGGCTCTTTTGTCAAGGGTTAGTAATTATTTTTGTGAGTATAAGACTTGGTCTTGTACTCACTTTTTAACTTTACCCCATCTAAACTATACCTATAAAATACATTAAGATAGTATTTATATACTCTTTGAGAGTAGAAAAGCTTATTATTTAATAAAATCTCTTAAATCAATATTATAATATTGATTTAGTAAGTCTGTGATTGTGCGCATTCTTTGTAAAGTTTCATTTCTATTTTTGATCTTGTAACTTGTAAAGCAGTAAAAACAAGTAGAGCAAATAAGATAAGACCTAGAATAATACCCCAAATAGAAAGTAGAATACTAACAATATTTTTATTTAACTTACCGGAAGTGTCTTTTGAAATCTTAACAAAGCTAAGAGCAAATATATCTAAAAATATACTAAGTGGTGCTCCGCCCTATATTCAAAAAGTAAGGTAGATATGGCTGATAATATAGAAAAATCAATCCCATTCTTGACCAAAAACTTAGTTTTTGATATCTGAAAGTTCACTATCAGTGAGCTTATTTTTGAAATTTCTGTCATATAAAACTCCTTGAAAATAATCTATCGTATTGTAGCATGAATATAAATTAAAGTCTATACATAGCTTGCACTAGAACAAGTGATTTGATAAAAATAACAAAAGAAGATTGAAAGGAAAGAGATATGGATATTGTTAAGGTTTTAGCGAGCGAGTTAAATATAAAAGAAAGTCAAGCAGAAGCAACTATTAAACTTATAGATGAAGGCACTACAATACCATTTATAGCCAGATATAGAAAAGAAGCAACAGGTTCATTAGATGATGAAATACTTAGAAGTTTAGACGAAAGACTTAGATATCTAAGAAATTTGGATGAAAAAAGAGAACAGGTTTTAGCTGCTATCTCGGAACAAGGTGCTTTAACTAAGGAACTTGAAGAAAGTCTTAAAAAGGCTATGACTTTAGTTGAAATAGATGATTTATATAGACCATATAGACCTAAAAAGAACAAAAAGCAATGATAGCAAGAGAAAAAGGTTTAGAGCCGCTTGCAGAGATGATTTTATCAGGTGATTTTAATGAAAGCTTGGAAAGTCTTGCAAAATCTTATATAAGTGAAGAGGTAGAAAATGAAAAGATAGCTTTAGAAGGTGCGAATGATATAATTGCAGAAAAAGTATCGGAAGAAGCTGCTTATAGAACTAAGCTAAGAAATGAAATATTTGAAAAGGGACTTATAGAAACTGTAGCCAAGGATGAAGAAGCCAAATCAGTGTATGAAAAATTATTATTCTTACGAGGAGCAAAATAAAAAGATATTACCACATAGAATTTTAGCTATAAATAGAGGAGAAAAGGAAAAATTTATAAGTGTTAAAATTGTAGCTCCTGAAACTGAGTTATTAGAATATTTATATAAGCAAGTTATAAAAATAAGAACTCTTATTGTGAAGAGTTTCTAAAAAGCTATAGATGATGCTTATAAAAGACTTATTTTTCCGCTATAGAAAGAGAAATAAGAAATGAATTAAGTGAAAAAGCACAAGAAGCTCTATAAAAAGTTTTTCTAAAAATTTAGAGCAATTATTGTTGCAGCCACCTATTAAGGGAAAAAGTTGTGCTTTGGCTGGGATCCGGCTTTAGAAACAGGTTGTAAAATAGCAGTAGTTGATGAGTTTTGGCAAGGTATTAGATACTACAGAAGTTTATCCTACAGAACCTAAAAAGCAAGTGAAGGAAACTAAAGAAACTATTAAGAAACTTATTGAAAAATATAATGTTAATCTTATATCTTTGGGAAATGGAAACAGCCAGTAGAGTCTGAAGTAGTAATAGTAGACTTATTAAAAGAATTAAAAAGAGATATATCTTATGTAATAGTTAATGAGGCAGGTGCCAGTGTATATTCTGCCAGTGAACTGGCAAGCAAAGAATTTCCTAATTTTGATGTAGGTCAGAGGTCGGCTACCAGTATGGCAAGACGTTTGCAAGATCCGCTTGCCGAATTGGTTAAAATAGATCCCTAAGAGTATAGGCGTAGGTCAATATCAGCATGATATGAACCAAAAAGACTTAGTGAAACGCTAGTGCAGTTGTAGAAGATAGTGTGAACAAGGTAGGTGTAGACCCTAAATACGGCTTCATTTTCTTTTATTAGAATATATTTCAGGTATAAATAAGACCTTAGCCAAAAATATAATAGAGTATAGAGAAACAAATGGTGCGTTTACCAGTAGAAAAGAGCTTTTTAAAGGTTCCAAAGTTAGGACCTAAGGCATTTGAACAATGGCAGGCTTTATGCGTATAAGAGATGGAAAAGAAGTTTTAGATGCAACAAGTGTACATCCTGAAAGTTATAAAGTAAGCAAGGAAATACTTAAAAAAACTTGATTTAGATATAAGTGAATTAAAAAGGCGGTATCAAAGGTATTTCTAAAAAGTAGTAGATTATGATAAATTAGCAGCTGAAATAGGTATAGGTGCAGTAAGTTTAAGGGATATAATTAAAGAATTAGAAAAGCCTGCACTAGATCCCTAGAGATGAGTTGCCTGCTCCTGTGCTTAGAAGTGATGTCTTAGATATAAAAAGATTTAAAAGAGGGTATGATACTAAAGGGAACAGTAAGAAACGTTATAGATTTTGGAGCTTTTGTAGATATAGGTATACACCAAGATGCCTTGGTTCATATTTCAAAAACTTTCGTCAAAATTTATAAAACATCCTTTAGAAGTTTTATGTAGGTGATGTACTGGAATTTAAGGTTTTAAGTATAGATTTAGATAAAAATAGAGTGGGTCTTACCAGAATATTTGAATAGAGGAGAAAAATATGAGTGATAGAGTATTAAAATACGAGATAAAATTGGATAAAAATGATATTTGGTATTTTTCTTTATAAGTGCAAATAGAGCTTATTTTGGGTGTTTTTAATCTTTTATTTACTATGGTTTCAGTATATTTTTGATAAATTCATGGTCTGAACTTAGTCTTAGTAGGAAAAATTTTGTTTTTTTAGTCTGTTCTCTAATGTTTTTCGGTTATACAGCCGCTATATTTCTTATCTAAAAAGCTACTAAAACAAGCTAGTACCGATACAATAAAAAGGGATTTGTATTAGAATTATCAAAGGAAGAAATATTAGTTAGCCAAGATGGAAATACGTTAAATGTAGCTTGGGAAGAAGTATATAAGACTATGATTAGAAAAAGTATGATAGTTATATATTTTGCTCCACTTAGGGGTTATCTGATACCCAATAGATACTTAGGCGATACAAGGGAAGAACTTGAAAATTTATTGAAAGAAAAGACACGAGTAACAAGATTTTTAAATAGAGGTAGAAATGAAAAATTATGAATCATTTTCTGAAAATGATACTTTTGAAATAGCTAAAAATATAGCAAAAGAACTAAAAAGGGCAGCATAGTTTGTCTTGATGGAGAGCTTGGAGTGGGGAAAACTATATTTGCAAAAGGATTTGCAAAAGGTCTTGATATAGAAGATGATATAACCAGCCCTACTTTTTACTTTTTAGTTCAAAGTTATGAAAGTTTAGATAATGTTTTACATCATTTTGATGTATATAGAATAAGTGATGAAAGTGAAATGGACGAGATAGGATATGAGGAGTATTTCTTTTCGGATGCTATTTGTCTTATAGAATGGTCATCTCTTATACCTGATTTAATACCTGAAAATGCTATTCACATAAGCATAGAAAAAGATATGGAAAAAGGTTTTGATTATAGAAATATAAATATAGAAGGTATTTAAAATGAGGATTTTAGGTATAGAAAGTTCATCATTAGTAGCAGTGTAGCTATATTGGATGATGATATAATAACAGCAGAATTTACTATAAATTATAAATTGACACATTCACAAACTTTATTGCCTATGTTATCAAATATCAAAGAGATATTAAATATAGATATGAATAGTATAGATGCAATAGCTGTAAGCGGTGGTCCGGGTTCATTTACAGGTCTTAGAATAGGTGTAGCAACTGCAAAAGGAATAAGTTTAGCTATAACAAAAAGCTTATAAATGTACCTACTTTTAGATGCTCTTGCATACAATTTCTATGATACATCAGCTCTTATTGTTCCTATAATGGATGCTAGAAGGGCTCAAGTCTATACAGGAACGTATAGAAATAAAAATAAATTTGAGATTGTTAAAAAGTGGAAGAGCTATTTCTATAGAAGATTTAATTAATGAATTAAAATGAATTGGGAGAAAGTGTGATTTTTAGGTGATGCTGTTCCGGGTTCATAAGGAAATTATAGAAAAAGAATTAAAGGTAAAATTTAGCTTTTGCACCGCAAATATGAATAGACAGAGAGCGGCCAGTGTTGCTTTTGCTTTGGTAAAAGAGTATTTTTTTAGAAGGTAAAAGTATAGACTCTAAAGATTTTGAGATAGAATATCTTAGAAAAAGTCAAGCAGAAAGAGAAAGAGAATTGTTAGAGAAACATTAGAATGAAAGATGATTTATTAGATATAATATTAAATATAGAGAAAGAGTGTTTTAGTGATGCTTGGTCTAAAGATAATATTGAACTTATGTTAAACTCAAAATTTGATAAAATTTCTTAACTATAGATAAATCAGCATATATAAATTATAGAATTATGTATGAAGAAGCAGAGCTTATGCGTATAGCTGTTTTAAAAATAGTAGGAATAAGTCTTATGCAAGCACTTTAATGTTTAAGATGATAGAAGATTTAAAAAGTTGAGAATATTAAAAAGATGCTTATTAGAAGTAAGAGAATCGAATAAGGCGGCTATATCTTTGTATGAAAAAAATATGACTTTAAGATTATAGGAAAAAGAAAAAGAATATTACACAAATCTCTATAGAAGATGCATTTATTATGCAATTAGGAAATTTAGAAAGGATAGAGGATGTTAGATATTTGTTTGCTAGGTACCGTGGAATGATGCCTTTACCATATAGGTATTTGACCAGCATGATGGCAAGATGTGAAGGTAGTAATCTACTTATAGATTGTGGAGAAGGAACTCAAGTCGCAATAAAGAAAAATCTTGGAGTCCTAAGCCTATAGATGTTATTTTTATTTACGCATTTTCATGCGGATCATATAAGTGGTTTGCCGGGGCTGTTGCTTACCATAGGAAATGCGGAAAGAAGAGAACCTATACTTATGATAGGTCCGAAAAGGTTTAGAGAGAGTTGTATCAGCACTTAGAGTCATAGCTCCTGAACTACCATTTGAGATAAAGTTTTATGAACTAAAAAGAAGCTAAGGAAAGTATAAAAAGTAGGTCCATATAGGATAGAGGCTTTTAAAGTAAATCATAATGTATTATGTTATGGTTATAGCATAAATATAGACAGGAAGGGAAGTTTGACGCAATAAAAAGCAAAGGAATTAGATATTCCTGTAAAATTTTGGTCTAAATTACAGGCAGGAGAGGTAATATCTTATGAAGATAAAAACTTTCACCCTGATATGGTTAAGTGGGGGAAGCCAGAAAAGGTTTAAAGGTAACTTATTGTACAGATACAAGACCTGTAAAAAGCTATATCAGAAGAAGCGAAAGAAAGTGATTTATTTATTTGCGAAGGTATGTATGGAGGAGAAGATGTTTATAAAAAGCAAAAGAGTATAAGCATATGACTATGTATGAGGCTGCAAATTTAGCAAAAAGAAGCAAATGTAAAAAAATATGTGGTTAACGCATTATAGTCCATCATTAAATAGACCTAGAAGAATATATGGACAAGGTAAGAGATATTTTTTTCCACGGGCCAAGGCGGCACTTGACGGTTGGAGTTTAGAGTTGGGGTTTGAAAATGAATAAAGATATAAATGTACTTGCTATTGAAAAGCTCTTTGTGATGAAACAGCTGCAGCAGTAGTAAAAATGGTAGAGAAGTATTATCTAATATAATATCTTCTCAAATAGATTTACATACTTTGTATGGTGGAGTTGTTCCTGAAATAGCTTCAAGAAAAACATATTGAAAAATATAGATATAGTCATAGAAAGTGCTTTAAAAGAAGCAGGAAAAAGTCTTGCCGATATAGATGTTATAGCAGTAACCTATGGACCCGGTCTTGTGGGAGCTTTACTTGTAGGAGTTGCACAGGCTAAGGCTTTAGCTTTTGCAAGCACTAAACCTTGATAGGTGTACATCATATTAAGGGTCATGTAGCTGCAAATTTTATAGAACATAAGGATCTTGAACCGCCATTTATTTGTCTTATTGTTTCCGTGACATACAAATCTGGTTGTAGTAAAGGATTATAATAAATTTGAAATTATAGGAAAGACTAGAGATGATGCGGCGGGTGAGGCTTTTGATAAGGTGGCTAGGAGTGTAGGACTTGGATATCCGGGTGGACCAAAGATAGATAAGAAGGCAAAAGAGGGCAACCCTAATGCTATTTCTTTTCCTAAAGCAAAAGTGAATGATAATAAATATGATTTCAGTTTTTCCGGTATAAAAAGTGCTGTATTAAATTATCAGAATCAAGCCAGTATGAAAGGTGAAGAAATAAATGTAGCCGATATGGTTGCTGAGCTTCCAGAAATCTGTTGTAGATGTACTTGTGGAACATACTATAATGGCTGCTAAGGAATATGGATTTAAGACTGTAGCCATAGCAGGTGGAGTTGCAGCTAATTCTTGTCTTAGAGAGAGAATGAAAAGAGAATGTGAAAAACGGTTTCAGGCTTTGTTATCCATCTTTAGTATATTGCACAGATAATGCTGCTATGATAGGTGCTGCGGCTTATTTTGATTATATAAATGGAAAAAGAGATACATGGGACTTAAATGCCGTACCTAGTTTGAAGTTGGAATAGAAATATAAGAGGGTGAGAATGTGATATACTTCACAATCTCGCCCTTTTTGATTAGTTTTTATATTCCTGTATTATATGTGTTATGAAAATCTTCAAACCTATAAGTATTAATATTACTCACCAAGTATTTCAGATTTTGATTTAAGTTTATATCCGAAATATTTACCTATACCTACACCGGTGAATGATATTACAAAAGTACAAAGTCCTATAAATAGGATAGCGTAAAAAGATATTTACAGACAAAAATGCAAAAAGTAACTCCTATAGTTAGAGCATCTATGCTGGTTGCAATAGCCAGACTGAGCATAATTTTAAAAGCTATACTTGAATTTGCGTTTGTATCGTAGCTTTTTTCTCTAAGCATACCCTATACCTATGTAGCCTAACAGTACAAGAGCAATCCAGTGATCCAGACTTTTAACTAAAGAGCTGAAACGTATACCTAGATTATAGCCTATAAATGGCATAATTCCTGAAAAAGCCCAAACCAAAGTCCGATGATTATAGCCTTTAATTTATCAAAGTTTGGCATTGCAAGTCCTTTGCATATAGAGACAGCAAAAAGCGTCCATGGATAAAGCAATGGCAATTAAAAAGTTCAAAGAATGACATAATATTTCTCCTTAATTATGAGCAGGTTTTACGAAAGTAAACCCACTCTTTAAAAATAAAGTTTTTTTGATTTTATAAAAATAAATGCATATATGTCAAGATTATAAATGTATTTTATAGAGAGCAATTAAAAGTATTTTCTCGCTTAGAAGTTTCTTTGTCCTCTTCGATATTCCGGTAGGAATATTTACATAAACCAATATGTACATTAAATAAGCAAAGAGCCATACCGCCTATTACATCTATAATTGAATGCTGTTTTAAAAATACGGTTGATAGGCAAATGATATAGTAAGTATGAGAGATAATATACTTAGTAATTTATACTTTGCTAAGTGCTCGCTCTTTTCTATGGCAATATGTGTTGCTATAGAATTGTATACATGAATACTGGGAAAAACATTAGTATTAGTATCTACTGAATATTTTTTTGATACTAAAAAAGCTTGCCCAGTTTTTATTTGCATCTATATGCGGTCTGAAATCGGTGCCATTAGGAAATAACCAACAAATAAGTAGACAAATACTATACCGATGGCTATCATAATACAGTATTTGAAAAATTCTTCTGTCTTTTAAAAAAGAAATAAGACATAGTTACAGCTACATACAGAAACCATAAAAAGATAAGGGACTATAAAATATTCATTAAAAGGAATAAAAGTCATCAAAACGACTATGGACTATAAAATAATTATGACGTACGGTTTTTCCAAATAATTAAAGAACATCATATAAAAAGGAGCATATAAAAAACTGTAGCGTGGCTGTATTTCTTGATAAAAGTTTTAATTGTATTAAACATAATAATATATCCTCGAGAAAATAAGTAGCTAAAGTTACCACTAATAAGGTGATTATAGATAGCAAAAACCCAAAATAATCAAGTAATAAAAAGAAATATTTAATAAAAATATAAATATTATTCCCTATTGACATAAACATTTGTTTGAGTTTTAATATAAGTAGTTAAAAATTAAGGAGAAATGTATATGCACGATTATTTAGTAGTTGGTGCAGGCTTATATGGTTCTATATTTTGCCTATGAAGCAAATAAAATAGGTAAAAAGGTGTTAGTTATAGATAAAAGGGAACATATAGCAGGAAATGTATATTGTGAAAAATATAGAAGGTATAAATGTACATAAATATGGAGCACATATATTCCATACTAATAGTGATAAGGTTTTGGAAGTATGTAAACAAGTTTGCTGAATTTAATAGATTTACAAATTCACCTATAGCAAATTATAAGGGAGATATACTCATTACCTTTTAATATGCTAACTTTTCAATAAAATGTGGGGAGTTATAAGTCCCTGATGAGGCAAAAAGCTAAGATAGAAGAGCAAAGAAAAGGAAGCGGGTATAGAAGAAGCTAAAAATCTTGAAGAGCAGGCTATAAGTTTAGTGGGTAAAGATATATGAAAAAGCTTATAAAAAGGGTATACAGAGAAACAATGGGGTAGAGAATGTAAAGACCTACCTGCATTTATAATTAAACGATTACCTGTTAGATATACTTATGATAATAATTATTTTAATGCTAAATATCAAGGTATACCTATTGGCGGATATACAAAATTAGTAGAAAATATGTTGGAGGGAATAGAACTTAGATTAGGAGTAGATTTCCTTGAGAATAGAGAAGAGCTTGAAAGTACAGCAAAGAAGATAATATTTACAGGGGCGATAGATGCTTATTATGATTATAAGCTTGGAGCTCTAGAATATAGATCAGTACGATTTGAGAATGAAATACTTGATATTGATAACTTCCAAGGAAATGCAGCTGTAAATTATACTGATGCCGCTATTCCTTATACCAGAATAATAGAACATAAGTGGTTTGAGTTTACAGAAAGTAGCAAAACAGTAATCTCTAAAGAATATAGTTCGGAGTGGAAACTTGGAGATGAACCATATTATCCTGTTAATGATGAAAAATTCAAAAATTATATTCTGAATATAAAAAAACTGGGTGAAACTAATGAGAAAGTTCATTTTGGTGGTAGACTGGGTGAATATAGGTATTATGATATGGATGCGGTTATAGATGCAGCCATAAAAATATTGTGCGATAAGGAATTAGGTAGGGTAGATGTCTAAGAGTATAGCTATTATCCTTGCAGGTGGTAGTGGTAATCGTATGAAAGGAGATATACCAAAACAATTTATGAAGATTCTGGAAAAAGAAGTTTTGGTATATTCTTTACAGGCTTTTTGAAAAAGTAATATAGATGAAATTATAGTAGTTACAAAAAGAAGAATACTTTTCTCACATAGAAAGTTTAGTTATAGAATACAAAATATCTAAGTTTAAAAGCTATGGCGATTTTCAGGAAAAGAGATATTTTTCTGTATATTCTGCCCTAAAAAAAGTGTGAAAATACAGATTTTGTATTGGTTCATGATGCGGCTAGACCGCTAATCAGTATTGATAAAATAAATAAAGTAATAGAAAAATTTATCTACAGAAGAAGCTATAGTTCTGGCTGTACCTGTAAAAAGATACGATTAGGCAAGTTGATGAATTGGGCAAGTTTAAGTCCAGTTTGGATAGAAGTAGTTTATATTCTATACAAACGCCACAAGCATTTAAGTATTCTATATTGAAAGAAGCTTATGATATACTTATAAATGATAAAAATTTACAAATAGGTATAACAGATGATGCTATGGTAGTAGAAAAAGTCTCTTTGGAATATATGCACAACTTATGGAAGGTGAGTACTCAAACGTAAAAACTTACAACAAAAGAAGATCTTGATATAATTAAAAACTATCTAGAGAGTATAAATTAAGTATAATAAAAATATATAGAATCTAATAAGCCTTATATTAGATTTTGAATAGCTATATAATTATTAAGATACTAAATAAATGGAGATATTATGGATAAATTAATAGAAAGATTTATAGGATATGCTAAAAAGGAAACCAGGTCAGATGCGTAGTAATACTGTTCCAAGTAGCCCTAATCAAACTATATTTTTACAAGAATTAGCGAAAAGAATTAGAGGATTTTAGGTTTTGAAGAAGTAAAATTAAATCCTAAAAATAGCTTTGTTACAGCAACTATTCCTGCTACAACAGATAAAAAGTTCCTACTATAGGTTTTATAGCTCATGTTGATACGGCAGATTTTGAAGCTAGAGGAGTAGAACCTATAATACATAAAAAAATTATAATGGAGAAGATATTATCTTAGATGAAAGTGAAAAATAATACTTTTCACCTAAGGATTTCCCAAATCTTAAAAATTATATAGGGAAAAACACTTATAACAACTAATGGGAAAAACTTTACTCGGTGCCGATGATAAAGCAGGAGTTGCAGAAATAGTTAGCGCAGGAGCTTATTTATTAAAGCATAAAGAAATAGAGCATGGAAAGGTAAGAGTTGCTTTTTGGACCTGATGAGGAGATAGGTAGAGGCGCGGATCTTTTTGATGTGGAAGATTTTGCTTGTGATTTTGCTTATACTATGGATGGTGGACCGCTAGGAGAACTGGAGTATGAAAGTTTTAATGCTGCAGAAGCTATTATTAATATAAAAAGGGAAAAATGTTCATCCCGGTAGTGCAAAGGATACTATGATAAATTCTATGACTATAGCACATGAAATACAAGCGGCTATTCCAAAGTATTCTGTTCCTGAGCATACTGAGAAAAAGAGGGTTTTTTTCCATCTTTTGCAGTATAGAAGGAAATGTAGAAAATACAAAAACTTGAATATATTATAAGAGATCATGACAGAAATCTCTTTGAAGAGAAAAAGAATATATAAGTCGCTTAGTTGATAGAATGAATGAGAATTTGGATGAAAAACGTATTACCCTAGAATTAAATGATGAATATTATAATATGGGTGAGATAATAGCTAAGGATTTCAGATGTGTAGACTTTGACGAAAGAGGCTATGTTAAATTTAGGAATAGAACCCAAGATACAGCCTATAAGAGGTGGAACTGATGGTTCTAAAATAAGTTTTATGGGATTGCCTACACCAAATATATTTGCCGGGGGTGAAAATTTCCATGGAAGATATGAATTTTTGCTGTGTAGAAACTATGGAAAAGGCAAGAGATGTAATTATAGAGATTGTTAAAATTAATACAAGATAAAAATCCATATTTAGTAGCTGAGCTCTTTATTAATTATGATAATCTAAGAGGTAATAAAAATAAAATGTATTAAAACAATAAATTATAGAAAGAATAAGTATGAAAAAGATATTAAAAAGAAACATAGTTTTAGCTGTATTATTGTGTAGTACCTTTGTTTTTTTAGTGCTTGTGCAAGTACACAAAAACAAAGATAGCGAAGTTTTTAGTTTCAAAGCAAGAAACAGAAGAAAAAGCTGAATAGATATACAGATAATTTTCTTGGAGTTTTTGATACTACAACACAGGTAGTAGGGATATGCTGCCAACGAAGAAGAATTTAAAAATATCAAAGATGGTAAAAGATGAGCTTACAAGATATCACAGATATTATGATGTATATAATAATTATGATGGAATAAATAATATAAAAACTATAAATGATAATGCGGGTATAGAAGCTGTAAAAAGTGGATAGGGAAAATTATTGACTTATTAAAATTTTCGAAAGATATGGATGTTAGGACAAATGGTAAGGTGAATATTGCACTCGGATCAGTTCTAAAAACTTTGGCATGATAAGAGAGAAGAGGGTATAGCAAAATCCTCAAAAATGCTTCTTTACCTGATATAGTGAGATTTGAAAGAGGCGGCAAAGCACACAGATATAAATAAAATTGTAATAGATGAGGAGAATAGCACGGTATATCTTGAGGATAAGGATATGCGTATAGATGTAGGGAGCTATAGCAAAAGGTTATTCTACAGAACAGGTTGCCAAATATATGGAAGAAAAAGGATATACAAATATTTTACTTTCAGTAGGTGGTAATGTAAGGGCTATAGGTGATAAAATTTCAGATGATGGTGAACATATTCCTTGGGGAGTCGGCGTACAAAATCCTGATTTGAATTCAGATGATCAGAGTGTAGTGGTACTGGATATTAAAAGATAAAAGTCTTGTAACTAGCGGTATTTATGAGAGATATTATACCGTGGACGGAAAAATTATCATCATATTATAACCGGATACTCTATTTCGAGCATGACTATTTATCAGTATCAATAGTTACGGGAAAAATTCGGGTGTAGGGAGATGCACTTAGTACAGCGGTTTTTATATGGATTTAGAGACAGGTAAAAATTTATAGAAGACTATGAAGGTGTAGAAGCTATGTGGATATTACCTGATATGAGTTTAGTATACAGTTCCGCTTTGAAGCTATGAAGAGGTAAGAGTGAAGAGAAGAAATGATATAATTTTTAACGATAGTAGTCTTATGGATTTCGCCATAAGTATGATATTAATTAATATAAGCAGAAATAAGCCTAGTAGTAATAGCGAAAAAAGAAATAGTAGTTATGAGGTAGATGGAAAGGTGGAAAGAGAAATAGACCTTTCTAAAGACGGGGATTATGGAATAGTAGATGATAATGGTGCTTATAATATTATTAATATCAAGGACGGAGTAGCTAAGATGAAAGATGCAAATTGTCCTGATAAATTATGTATGCATCAGGGTCATATCAGCAAAAATGGAGAAAGTATAGTCTGCTTACCACATGGATTAATAGTAGAAATAAAAAAAGTAAGAAAAACCCTGAAGTGGATATAATCAGGTAGAAACAATGGAAAATAAGTTTATACAAAATATTGAGAATAGAAGTATAAAGATAACTAAGGTTTCTGTAATAGGTATTATAACAAATATTATCTTGGCTATAGTAAAAATAGTTTTAGGGACTATAACAGGTTCTAGTAGCTATAATTAGTGATGCTATTAATAATATAACAGATTCTTCGTCTTCTATTATAACTATAATAGGAACTAAAATTATCTGAAAAAGCTACCGGATAAGGAGCATCCTTTTCGGACATGGTAGGACAGAGTATCTAACAAGCCTTGTAATAGGAACTATCATACTTATAACAGGATTTCAGATGTTTTATTAGTTCTGTAGGAAGCTTAGGAAAAAGGCAGAATATAATTATAGCTTAACGGTTATTATAATTATGATACTTAGCATAGTTTCAAAGATATTTTTAGGTATTTATACAGAAAAATAAGGGTAAGAAGTTAGGCTCGAAGCACTTGTAGGCTCGGGAAAAAGATGCTAAAAATGATGCATTTGTAACCACCTTTGCTCTTATATCAGCTTTATTTTATATATTTACAAAAATATCTATAGATGCTATTGCAAGTGCTTTTATAGCTTTTGTTTGTCATTAAAGCAGGTTATGATTTATTAAAGGAAACTATAAAAAGATACTTGGGGAGAAAAGCTGATGCAGATATAGCGAAGCTATCTATAAAATAGTTGAAAATAATCCTATAGTTTTAGGCTCTCATGATTTAATACTTAATAATTATGGCCCTAAAAACTCTTATAGGTAGTATAAATTTGGATATAGATCATGAAAAACAGTAGGAGAAATATATCCTATTTTTTTCATCATTTACAACTGGAAGTATATGAGAAAACTGAAAGTGTTTTTAGTTTTCGGCATATATTCTATGGATGATCATTCTAAGATGGCTAAAGAGGTTTGGTCTGTATTAAGAAGATTTGAAGAAGATGAAGTTTATGTTTTAGGTTATCATGGTGTTGTAGTAGATGAAGAAAGAGAAGAAATTTATCGTGATATTTTTGATAGATTTTGTAGCGGATAGAAATGAATTAAGAAAAACTGAAAAATATACTTTTGGATAAGTTTCAAAATATGATCCACATGTAAACCATAGATTTAGAATTTGCGTAAAAGGAAAAATGATTTCGTTTGTTAGAGGAAAGCTTTGTAGATATTTTTTGGTGATAAGATAATAGTTGATACAGGTAATTTTTGGTATGGAGATTAATGTTCCATCGTCAGTCATCTCAAAAATTACCCTGTTATGAATGAAGATGTTTTAATATATACATATTTTTAAAGTGGTTGAAGATGCTATGAGTTTATATGGTTTTTAATACTAGAAAAAGAATTAGATATATTTAAGCTGCTTATAAGTGTAAATGGAGTAGGTCCTAAGGGAGCTTTTGGCTATATTATCTATTCTGGATATATATGATTTAGTTATAGCAATAATGGGAGAAGATGATAAAACCATATCAAAAGCAAAATGGTATAGGTCCTCAAAACAGCCAAACGTATAATAATAGAGCTAAAAAGATAAAAATAGATTTATCCGGTCTTACTTTAGAGAAAGAGATGAATAATGAAAAATAATCTATTATCAGGTGTATTTAAGGAGACTGTAGAAGCGCTTTTGTAGCTTTAGGATATTCGGCTACTGAAGCTACAAAGGCAGTAAAAAGCCATTGATTTGGATGAGAATATGAGTAGTTCTAAAGCTTTTAAGACTTGCGTTAAAAAAATATGTAGGAGTATGAATGGATAGGAAGATACTAATCACAGATTTGAGTCCGAAGATGCACAAATTGAAAAACACTTAGACCTAGCTATTTATCAGAATATATAGGACAAGAGAAGATAAAAAAACAACCTAAAAATATATATAGAGGCGGCAAAGCTAAGAAATGAGAGTTTAGATCATGTTTTATTCTATGGACCTCCGGACTTGGAAAAGACTACACTTAGTTCTATAATAGCAAAATGAGATGGGAGTAAATTTAAAGATTACCTCAGGACCGGCAATAGAAAAGCCGGGAGATATGGCTGCTATACTTAGTGGACTGATGAAGGAGATGTTCTTTTTATAGATGAGATATAGGTTAAATAAGCAAGTCGAAGAGCTTTTTATATCCGCTATGGAAGATTTTTGCTATAGATATAGTTATAGGTAAGGAGCAAGGTGCCAAAAGTATAAGACTTGATTTTACCCAAATTTACCTTAGTAGGGGCTACTACTAGAGTTGGTTTGCTTTCAGCACCTCTTAGAGATAGATTTGAGTAGTACAAAAGTTAGAATTTTATACTAATGATGAGCTTAAAAACATTATAACACGCTCCTCAATCGTCTTAGGAATAGAAATAGATAAAGATGGTGCACTTGAGATGGCAAGAAGAAGTCGGGTACGCCAAGGTTGGCAAACTAGATTACTTAAAAAGAGTTAGAGATTTTGCACAAGTAAAAATACAATGGGAATATAACTCAAAAGAAGTGGCGGATTATGCACTGGATATTTTAGATGTGGATAAGTTGGGTCTTGATAATAATGATAGAGAGATTTTGCTTACTATAATAGAAAAAATTTTTCAGGAGGACCTGTAGGACTTGACACTCTCTCAGCTTCTATAGGAGAGGATTCTGAACTTTAGAAGATGTATACGAGCCTTATTTGTTAATGAATGGACTTATAACAGAACCTGAGGGGAGAGTTGCAACAGATAATGCATATAAAACATTTAGGTATAAGTAAGGGAGACTTAGATGAAGATAATTATTAGTCCGGCAAAGACTATAAAAATAAGTGATGATTATGCACTTGAGATGACTTCCATATTTGAAGATAAAAACTAAAGATATAATGGATTATATAAAAGGTTTATCTTATGATGAAGCTAAGCTTATGTGGAAATGTAATGATAAAATAGCAACTTTAAATTTTGATAGATTTAAAGAGATGGATTTGAAACAAAAATATAAATCCTGCACTTTTTGCTTATGAGGGGCTACAATATCAATATATAAGTGCTAAGACATTAGAGAAATCAGATTTAGAGTATTTAGAAAAATCTTAGGATATTATCAGGTTTTTATGGAGTATTAAGACCCAGTACAGCAATTACTCCATATAGACTTGAAAATGCAGGCTTTTAATAAATTATAAAGAGTATACTAATCTATATGATTATTGGGGAGAAAGTTTAGTAGATGAGCTTATAAAAGATGGGGATAAGCTTATTTTAAATCTTGCTTCAAAAGAATATTCAAAATGTATATCTAAATATGAGAAAGAAAAAGGATATCAGTATACTTACTATTAATTTTTGTGAGTTTAAGGATGGAAAATTGAAACAAAAAAAGCAACTTTAGCAAAGATGGCTAGAGGAGAATTTGTTAGAGCTTGGCTGTAAGGAAAAATAAAGGATATAGAAGAAATTAAAAAAACTTAAAAATTTTTAGATTTTGAATATGCAGGAGAATTTTCTACAAAGGAAGAATTTACATATATTAAAAATAGTATAACTTAAGATTACTTATAAAATAGCTTATAGAATTGATAAAAAGTTGATCAGCTTTTAATACTAGCTCGACTTTTCTTGTTATAAAAATAGGCATTTCGTAAGAGAAGTATTTAAGGTTTTAAAGTCTGTTATTATACCTATAAGATGATAAAACTTAAATTTCTTTGCTAAAAAATATATCTGTATGTTATAATTTCCATACTTTTAGATAGTCCTTGTTATCTGGTTTTTGTATATCAGACTGGGTACAGGCTGCATAGAAAGGAGATATTTTATGAAGCACGTTAAGACATTAAACGAAAAAAACACTTAAAGAAAGCTTAAAGCGTGGTGGTTGTGGAGAATGTCAAACATCTTGTCAATCAGCTTGTAAGACATCTTGCACAGTTGGTAACCAAGGTTGTGAGAACCCAGACAGATAAGAAAAGCATAATAGAGGCCCCTACTTTCTTTTTTTATGAGGGTGGGGGCTATTTGCGTAATTTATGTTAATCGAGATGATTTAGAAAAAGAGGAAATAAAAAGTGATTCATCAATATATAAACAATGGCTATTATATAGTTTTAGATGTAAGCTCAGGCTCTGTACATGTTACAGATGAAGTGCTTTTATGACGCCATTGCTATAGCTGAACCGCTTATAGGAGAAATAGAAAGTCCTATAACACTTAGTAATGAAATAAAAATAAAATAGAAAAACGAGCTTGTAAAGAAAGGCCATAATATAGAAGATATAAAAGAGTGCATGGAAGATATGCAAGAACTTATCAATATGGAGGAATTATTTACAAAGGATACCTATGAAACCTATGTAAGAGATTTCAAATCCAGAAAAACTGTGGTAAAAGCTTTATGTTTACATATAGCTCATGATTGTAACTTGGCTTGTAAGCATTGTTTTGCCGAAGAAGGTGAGTACCATGGTAGACGTGCACTTATGAGCTTTGAAGTAGGTAAAAAGCTATAGATTTTCTGCTTGCAAAACCCAGGAAATAGACGTAATTTGAAGTAGACTTTTTTGGTGGCGAGCCACTATGAACTGGAATGTCGTTAAACAAATTGTAGAATATGGACGTAGTAAAGAAACAGAGTTTGATAAGAAATTTAGATTTACCTTAACTACAAACGGTATGCTGTTAAATGATGAAGTTATGGAATTTGCCAATAGAGAGATGAGCAATGTTGTTCTTTCTCTTGACGGTAGAAAAGAAGTAAATGATGCTATGCGTCCAACCAGAGGTGGAAAAGGTAGTTATGATGTTATAGTTCCTAAGTTCAAAAAGTTTGCAGAGCAAAGAGAAGGTGTAAAAGACTATTATAAAGAGGTACTTTTTACTAGAAATAATTTAGAATTTTCAAAAAGATGTAATACATTTTGTTGATTTAGGATTCAGACAAACTTATGGAACCTGTCGTAGGTGAAGAAGATGAAAGCTATGCTATCAGATGGGAAGATATTCCTAAGGTAAAAGGAAGAATATGATATTTTAGCAAAAAGAATATATTAAAAAGAAAGAAAGAAGGTAGAGGATTTAATTTCTTCCATTTTAATATAGACTTAAAACAGGGTCCTTGTGTTGCAAAAAGACTTTCAGGTTGTGGTTCAGGAACAGAATATCTAGCTGTTACGCCATGGGGGAGATTTTTATCCCTTGCCATCAATTTGTAGGAAAAGAAGAATTTTTACTAGGCAATGTTGATACAGGGATAGTTAAAAATGATATTTGTAATGAATTTAAGCTTTGCAATGTTTATGCAAAACCCAAATGTAGAGATTGCTTTTGCACGTTTTTACTGTAGTGGTGGTTGTGCGGCTAATTCATACAGTTTCCATGGAGATATTACAGATACTTATGATATAGGCTGTGAATTACAGAAAAACGTATAGAGTGTGCTATTATGATAAAAAGCAGCTATGGCTGATGAATAATAAAGGAGAAAAAGGTATGAAAAATAAGAAAAACCGTAGGTTTACTTTAGAATACTTATAGCTATAATAGCCTTTTGTAGGCTTCTCACATTTAGCTTATATAAGTATTTCACAGGTTGTTAGGACTTGACCTTGCAGGTGGTGTTAGTATTACATATCAAGCAGTTGAAGAAAATCCAAGTGCCGAGGCTATGTCTGATACCATATATAAGTTGCAACAAAGGGTGCAAACATATTCAACAGAAGCAGAGGTTTACAAAGAAGGAAATAATCGTATAAACATAGATATTCCGGGTGTAAGCGATGCAAATTTATATTAGAATCTCTTGAAAGCCGGGTTCATTATTTTTTTCCAAGATATGAACGGAAATCAGCTTTTTGACAGGCGACCAAGTTAAGACCGCAAAAGCAGGTATTATTCAAGGAAATAATAATGTAGGAAACTCTTATGTTGTTGAACTTTCATTTACAGATGAAGGTGCTAAGGCATTTGCCGATGCAACAGCTGCGAATGTAGGGAAGCAAATAGCTATAGTATATGACGGAAAAGTTATATCTTCACCTGTTGTAAAACAAGCTATTACAGGTGGTCAGGCCAGTATTGACGGTATGCAAAGTTATGAAGAGGCGGAAAGTTTGCTTCATTTATAAGAATAGGTTCTCTTCTTTAGAGCTTGAAGAACTTCGTAGCAATGTTGTAGGTGCAAAACTAGGTCAAGAAGCTATTTCTACTAGTTTATTAGCCGGACTTATAGGCTTTTATAATTTTGGCTATATTTATGATAGTAATATACAGATTATCGGGAGTTGCGAGTGTTCTGCACTCTCAATATATGTTGCTCTTACAGCTTGTTTCTTGGAAGCATTTAGCAATGAGATAACACTTACTTTGCCGGGTATAGCAGGTATACTTTTATCAGTAGGTATGGCAGTTGACGCAAATGTTATTATATTCACAAGAATTAAAGAAGAAATAGGGGCAGGAAAGAGTGTAGAAGCAGCTGTTAAATTAGGGTTTTAATAAAAGCTTTTTGTCAGCTATTCTAGATGGAAATATTACAACACTTATAGTTGCAGCCGTACTTTTTCTTTAAAGGCTCAGGTACAGTAAAAAGGTTTTTGCCTCAACCCTAGCTCTTGGTATAATTCTTTCAATGTTTACAGCTTTATTTGTAACTCAGAGCTATTATAAAATGGATTTTTAGCACTTGATTTGAATAATCCCAAATTATATGGCAGTAAAGTAGATGAGAAAGTAACAAATTATCTTGGAAAAAGAAGAATATTTTTACCGCTTCATTAATAGTTATTTTTATCGGTATTGTAGGAATGTTCTTCAATAAGTCCAGTATAGGTGGAGCTTTTAATTATGGCATAGATTTTAAGGGCGGTACACTTACAACAGTTACATTTAATGAAGATAGAAGCCTTGAAGATTTATCAGCTAATGTAAAACCTGTTGTAGATAAGGTAACCGTGATGCAGGAACTCAAACAACAAAAGTACAGGGTACTAATGAGGTTATAATAAAGACTGTTCTCTGAATAAAGATGAAAGAGAAGCCTTTAAATAAAGCTTTAGTAGATAATTTCGGAGTAGATGAGCAGAAGATAATAGCTGAAAAGTATTTCAGCAACTGTAAGCAGTGAAATGAGAAATGATGCTATATTTGCAACCTTCTATCAACCATACTTATGTTATTGCAAATACTGGTTCAGATTTAAAGATATACGTTTTGCTGCCGCTTCCGTATTGGCATTAGTCCATGATGTATTTGTAGTTGTTGCCTTATATGCATTACTTAGATGGAGTGTAGGTTCTACATTTATAGCTTGTATATTAACAATTGTAGGTTATTCTATAAATGCAACTATAGTTATTTTTTGATAGAATTAGAGAAAATATGGCTGAAAAAGGGGAATAAAATTGACTAGGGAAGAGGTAGTTAATTTAAGCATTACACAAAACCCTCACAAGAAGTATAACTCAAGCCTTACAACATTCATAATGGTTCTTGTGTTATATATTGTGGGTGTATCATCTATTAGAGAACTTTGCATTACCTCTTATGGCAGGTATAATAGAGGTACTTATTCATCAGTTTGCCTAGCAGGTTCTATGTGGTATGTATTTACTAATATGAAGAAAAAGTAGAAAAGTAAGCTCTAAAAAGAAATAAATGGAGATATAATGAGTTATAAAATTGTAGCTACAGACGGAGATGCTAAATCAGCAACTTTTGAAACTGTACATGGAAGTGTAGAAACACCGGTATTTATGAATGTAGGAACGGTGGCAGCTATAAAGGGTGGTGTTTCTACGGATGATTTACGTGAAATAGGTACTCAAATAGAACTTTCAAATACTTATCATTTGCATGTTCGTACAGGAGATAAACTCATAAAAGAGTTTGGCGGTTTGCATAAGTTTATGAATTGGGATAAACCTATACCACAGATTCAGGCGGTTTTCAAGTATTTTCTTTAGCTAAATTAAGAAAGATACAAGAAGAAGGTGTGAGTTTTAATTTCATCATAGACGGACAAAAAAATTTTTATGGGACCGGAAGAGAGTATGCAAATATAGTCAAATCTTGCTTTCTACTATAGCTATGGCATTTGATGAATGTCCACTGCTCTTGCAGAAAGAGAATATATACAAAAATTCAGTTGATAGGACTACTCTGTTGGTTAAAAAAGATGTAGGACAGAAATGGATAGATTAAATTCATTAGAAGATACTATTAATAAAAATCAACTTCTATTTGGAATAAATCAAGGTGGAATATTTAAAGATATAAGAATAGAACATGCAAAAACCATATCTGATTTAGAACTTGACGGATATGCTATCGGTGGTCTTGCAGTTGGTGAAACACATGAACAAATGTATAGGGTAATAGAAGATGTAATGCCATATCTTCCTAAAAACAAACCTACGTATTTAATGGGGTAGGTACTCCTGCAAATATATTAGAAGCGGTAGAACGTGGTGTAGATTTCTTTGATTGTGTATATCCCAGTAGAAATGGTAGACATGGACATGTCTATACAAAATCATGGTAAATTAAAACTTATTTAATAAGAAATTTGAGTTGATTCCAGACCTATAGAAGAGGGCTGTTCTTGTCCTGCTTGCAAATCTTATTCCAGGGCCTATATAAGACATCTATTAAAAGCAGGGGAAATGCTTGAATGAGACTTTGTGTCCTGCATAATTTGTATTTTTATAATACAATGATGACAGAGATAAGATATGCCATAAGAAGTGGTGAGTTCAAAAAATATAAGGAAAATAAATTAGCCGGTATGGCGGCTAAGGATATTTAGGGAGGACCAATATGTTAGCAACAGGTGGTTTACAAGGTAGTGGAATACTGATATTATATGTTGTTGTTTTCGGTGCTATGATGTATTTTATGGCATATAGACCTAATCAAAAAGAGAGAAAAAGAGTTGCAGAACTTATGGCGAGTATGGCTGTGGGTGATACTGTATTAACTTCATCAGGTTTTTATGGTATAATAATAGATATGACAGGATGATACAGTAATCGTAGAATTTGTAATAATAAAAATTGTAGAATACCAAATGAAAAAGACAGCAGTTGTAGAGATTGAAAAACCTGAAGTTTAAAAACATGAAAGCGTAAACGTAAAAGTTTACGCTTACTATATAAAGTAGAAAGATAAGATGAAAAGAAAAATAACTTTTTGCTATCGCCATAATTTTTATGCCTCGCGATGGCTTCAATAATATATTTAAGATTTTTTTAAAAAGAATAGATAAAAATGATAATAGTAGCTAAAAAGTGTAGAATGAATTTACCTATACTTACTTGGGAATTAGGTGATAAAAGAGTGAATATGCTATATCCCTATAAAGGAGATATGTCAAACAATATAGCATATGATAGTCTTAATATTTTACCGGAAGATAGAAAAACTTAAACTGAATCTTTAGCAATAATGAGGGACTGGTAAAATCTATAAGTTATGAAGTAAGAGATTTTTCAGAGAACTTATTGAAAATACAAATATAAAATGGAATAGAATAAAAGTGGAAATTTTGAATTCACGTTACCTATACAAAATTTAATATTAGATAGTAGAGAATATCTTCTAAAAATAAAAGTGGATTTTTCAAACTAAAGAAGATGAGGAAAATATAGAGAGTTTATATTATTATTCCAGAATAAGGGCTTATGATGATGAAACTTTACAAATATGTTAAATCTTTGCAAAATGATTTTTCAACAAGAAATTTTGATTATGATAAGGCTAGAGAAAAATACTACATATTTAGAAACAGATGGAAGTATAGTGCAAAAACCCTATGTGAAGTTACTTTAAAGAGTAGCTTTGATATGCTGACATATAATAATTTAAAAATTGAACTTGTTAGATAAGAAAGATATAAGATTACTCTCGTACAACGGAGATGTAGGGAAGTTAAAATTACCAGCTGGCAAATAGGGCAAAATAACAATGGAGAAACAGAGAATTATGAAATAGAAGATTTTTGTTTTTAGGAAAGGTGAAGAAAGACTTTATATTCTTGATTATCATAGGAAGATGAAAGAGTTGTTTGGTGCTAAAAATATAATTTAACAGGGACTAGATTAGTATTAGGAATAGTGAATGAAGAAGATATATCTTCAAAAATAAGTGATGATAAAAGATATATAGCATTTAGTGCAGTCAGAGATTTATTTCTTTTTGATAATAAAGAGAATGATATAAAAAGATTTATTATAATGATATTGTAGATGATATAGCATATAGATATACTAAGTATGATATAAAAATTCTGAATGTTAATTCTGAAAATTAGATTTTTAGTTTATGGGTATATGAAAGAGGGGGAACAAGAGGCTAGGGTTAGGTACTGCTATATATACTTATGATATATCGAAAGACAAGCTTTAGTAAAGAAGCCTTTTATAGAAGATTTTTCGAGCTTTGAGGAGCTAAAAGCCAATATAGAAAAAGTTATCTTATCTAAAATGAAAATAAGATTTTATATTTGAAGAATGCAGAAGAAATATATTCTATAAATCTTAAAACAAAGGAAATAAAAACTGGATTTAGTAGATATAGAAGAAGGAAACTTTTGCCACCTCTGATAATACCAGATATATAGCTTATATTAAGGATAAAAAAATTTATATCTAAAAAGATTTAGATACAAGTGAGGTACTTGAACAAAGCTTTGATGAAAAATAGTAGAATAAGTATAGTAGGTTTCATTGATTCAGATCTTATTATAGTTTTAGTAATCAAAAATGATGATTTTTGAAATTAATAGTAAAAACGTGAAGGAAAGAAGAAAGAGCTTAGAATATTAAATAATAAGTTTGAATTGTTGAAAAATTATATTAGTCAAGGTAATTACTTAGATAATATAAGTGTAGATGGAGATATAATACATTTTGATATCTTTTTAAAAAGAGGGAAATTTATATATAAGTTTTTATCAAGCGATAGCATAGTTTCCAGTAATAGCAGAGATAGAAAAGATGGTAGTAGGTTATTATGCCAGTGAAACTAAAACGAGAATGTATTATATACAAACTCCACATAATTATACTGTAGCAAAAACCAAGATTAGCGTGGTGAAAAACTTGAGTGATAATAATAATGAATTTGTATTATCTAGAGATAATAAGAGTAGAGAATATTTTTGTTTTTGGTGGTGAAAGTTTGAAATCCATGAATATGGACTTATCAAAAATCTATAAGCTTAGCTTATGATAATATGGGATATGTTTTATATAATGGTCAAATATATATTCAAGGGCTGCAACCCCTATATCAGCATCTTTTGATATTTCAAAAAGATAAGGTTAATGATTTGATGAGTGCTAAAGATAGTGATAAATTAATAAATATTTTTGGAGTGGAATTAAATCAAGTTTTATATTATATATCTAGGGGAGCTAAAGTATTTACCTACAATAGTAGTGGTGAAGCATTAATAATATATTCATGATAGATATAATATAAGTGTTTATAATATTAATGAAGATAGAACTTATAAGATAGGTAGGGGAGATGCGGCAGCTGATTTTTAATCTTTCTTATAATGATTATTATACTGAATTTGATTTTTCAAAAATAGAATAATCTTTTTAGAGAAAAAGAAGCTGTATAGTTATCGAATGTGATAAATTATACAGCTTCTTAAATTAATTATAAATTTTTATAGACCGGCTAAGGCTTTTCCTGCTGCAATTAATTGTTCATTTACAGCATCGTCAGGTTCTAAGTTTGCAATGATACCTTTCTCCGCCCAAGATAGTAGCACCGTAAGAAGTCATTTGCTCTACCCACTTTCTCATCCATTCGCCATCGCCCCAATCGTGAGAGCCGAATAATACTAAAAGTTTTTTTCCATTTACCTTATCTGAAAGTTTTGCAACAAAGTCCTCCATAACACTGTCATCAAGTTGTTCAGAACCACAAGTCGGACAAACCAAGTGCGAAAAAGTTTTCTTGTACAAGTTCATCTGCATTTGCCTTATCAGCTTCTATAAGGTTTGCCTCTTTGCCATTTTTCCTCTATGGATTTTGCTAATACTTTTAGCCATAGCTTCGGTATTTCCTGTATTACTAAAATATACAACGCTTATTTTACTCATAATAGTACACTCCATTTTAAATATTTCCTATAGTTAGGTTACACTAACTATATCACTAATGTAAATCTTTATCAAGAGAATATGAAAAATATAATCTATATTTGGAAAGAATATGTTTGATAGTATAGGAGATTTGAATTATTTAAAAAGTATTTTCAGTTTATGTCATTGTAACATATTTTTAACTATGCTATTATAGTGATAATTAAATCTAATATCACTATTTCGTACAAATATTCTAGATTAAGTATTGACAAATCAAAAGAAAAAGTTTATATTAATACATAAGAACATACATTCGCAAATATTTCGGAGGATTTATGAATATAGAAGAGAAAAAGAAAGCATTGCAAAACAGCATTGAAAGATATAGAAAAAGCTTATGGTAAGGGTGCTGTCATGAAGTTAGGTGAGGCGGCTAATATACAAGTAGAAAGCACTAAAACAGGCTCTTTAGGATTGGATGTAGCTTTAGGTATAGGTGGTATACCTAAGGGAAGAGTTATAGAAGTATATGGTCATGAATCATCAGGTAAGACAACATTAGCTTTACATATGGTAGCAGAAGTTCAAAAAGCAGGTGGTATAGCCGGTTTTATAGATGCCGAGCATGCTCTGGATCCGGTTTATGCAAAAGGTATAGGAGTGGATATAGACAATTTATACATATCACAACCTGATAATGGTGAGCAAGGTTTAGCTATAGCAGAAGCTATGGTTGCTCCAGGTGCAGTTGATATAGTTGTAGTCGATTCTGTTGCAGCTTTAGTCCCAAAGGCAGAAATACAAGGACAGATGGCAGACCAACAGATGGGCTTGCAAGCAAGACTTATGAGTAAGGGACTTAGAAAAGCTTACAGGTATTATGAGTAAGTTTAATTGTACAGTAGTATTTATCAATCAGCTTAGAGAGAAGATAGCTACCGGTTATGGCGGTGGCGGTGAAAACAACCACAGGCGGTAGAGCTTTAAAAATTCTACTCAAGTGTAAGATTGGAAGTTAAAAAGTTGATAATCTTAAAAAAAGGTGATGTTCAAGTAGGTAATAGAGTAAAAGTAAAGGTAGCTAAAAATAAAGTAGCACCTCCATTTAAGATAGTTGAATTCGATATAATCTACGGTAAAGGCATATCAAAAATTGGTGAGATAATTGATATGGCAGTAGAAAGAGATATTATTGAAAAGAGTGGTGCATGGTATTCTTATAACGGTTCTAAGTTAGGGCAAGGTAAAAGAAAATGTCAGAAACTATCTTAGTGAAAAATAATGAACTTCTAGATGAAATAGAACAAAAAGTTAGAGATTACAAAGAAGATCCAAAATGTACCTGGGAAAAAGACTGCTAAAAAAATCAAAAAGTCGGCTTGGCTTCAACTACTTTTTAGATGAAGATGGAGAAGGCGTGAATAGACCTTGATGCAGAAGATAAGCTTTTCTAATGATTTAGATTTGGATTTAGATGATGGTATTATCAATGATACAGGAGAAGATCTTGATGAACTTATAGATTATACACTTGGAGAAAAATACTAATAATGAGGAATAATAGTGAAAGTAAAAGATATTGTCGCTATAGATAAGATGAGAAGCAAAGTGCTGGTAGATGAGGGCTTTGCTTTTCCCTTATATAAAAAGAATTAAAACTCTTTAATATAGCAATAGGGAAAGAGTTATATAATTATGAAACAGATATAGAAATTCATCTGAAAAAGAGCCATATCAAGACTTATTTATATATTAAGCAAGAGTGATAAGACGGAATATGAATTAATTAGAAAGCTTGATGCTTCTTGTTATCCTAAGGAAGTAATAAAATATGCTATTTTATATTGTAGAAAACATAGATATATAAATGATGAGAATTATATAAGAGAATATATAGAAATATATAGAGAGACTAGAAGTAAAACTAGAATAAAAAGCAGATTTAATAAAAAGGGTTTGAATAAATCTGATATAGATGAAATTTTAGAGGAAGAATATATTGACGAAGAAGAACAGGTTAACATTTTTAAAAAAAGTATTAATATAAATGATGTATTAAAAGATAAAAAGAATTGAATAAACTAATAAATCGTCTTATGCGAAAAAGGCTATAAATATGATATAATCAAATCATGTATACAAAATTTATTATAAGTATTTTTAATACTTGAGGAGAGAATTATGGAACTTTTATATGATTTACATACTCATACTATTATGAGTGGGCATGCGTATAGTACTTTAAAAGAAAATATTGAAGCGGCATATAAAATGGGTTTAAAAAGCCTATGGTTTTACTGAACATGCCTCCAGTGTTCCCGGTAGTGTTGATGATTTGTATTTTCAAAATTTGAGAGTGGTACCTAGAAATTATAAAGATATGAGAGTTTTTTGCCGGTTGTGAGGCTAATATAATAGACTATGATGGCAGAATAGACATAGATGAATTACTTAGCAAGAAGTTAGATTATATAATAGCCAGTATGCATAGTATGTGCATAGAACCTTGTAGTCTTGATAAGTCTATGAGTGCATATTTCGGTGCTATGGAAAATGAATATATCAAAATCATAGGACATCCGGATGACTCGAGATTTCCATAGATTATAAAAGAATTGGTGAAAAAAAGCTATAGAAACTGATACTATTTTAGAACTTAATAATTCATCTCTAAAGAAAAAAATTCAGCAAGACGTGGCGGCATAGAAAAATGCAAGCAATATGTTGGAAGAATGTAAGAAACAAGGTGGCAAGATAATAGTAAATACTGATGCACATATATACAGTCTGTAGGTGTCTTTACAGAAGCTAAGGAACTTCTAAAAAGAATTAAAATTCCCAAGTGAATTAGTAATTAACACCTGTATGGATAATTTAAGCTTAGTAATAAATAAAAAGCTTGATAGCGAGGAATTTAAGACTAGTTTTCTAGTAAGAGGTGAGTATATGGATACTAAAAATAATAAGACATTAGGCATATTATTTATCTTAGGGGCAGCTTTTTCTTTTGCACTTATGAGTCTAAGTGTTAGACTTGCAGGAGATTTGCCTGTATTTGAAAAATGTTTTTAGGAATATTGCCGCTTTAGTATATACAAGTATAATAGTTTTAAAAACAAGAAAAAAAGGGTTTTATGTGCCTAAAAAGCAGAGGAGCTTTGTTTATGAGAGCCTTTTGTGGTAGTTTAGGGGTAGTATGTAATTTTTATTCTATAGATCATATGAATATAGCTGATGCTAGTATGTTAAATAAATTAGGTCCTTTTTTTGCAATGATTGCCAGCTTTTTTATATTGAAAGAAAAAACCAAGAAGTTGGATTGGATTATAACAGCTATAGCATTTTTAGGTGCTATGTTGGTTGCAAAAACCAAGCTTCAGTTTGGAAGCTATACCTGCTTTTTTTCAGGTATTTTTAGGTGGGCTTTGGTGCAGGTCTTGCATATACATTTTGAGGAAAGTTACCAAAGAAGGTGTAGCAGGAGAACTTGTAATATTTTACTTTTTCTTTGCTATCAATTATATTTGCCGGTGTTTGTATGATTGGAAACTTTAAATTAATGAGTATAAATCAGCTTATTATTTTGCTTGGAACCGGTGTTTTTGGCTTGGGCGGACAGCTTTGTATAACAAAAAGCATATACCTATGCAATCGCTAAAAGAAATTAGTAGTTTTGATTATACCCAAGTTATACATTCTGCTATTTTTAGGATTTATTTTTTTAAAGGCAAATTCGGATATTTATAGTATAATAGGGTATATTATAATTATAGGCATGGCTATTTTGAAATGGAAATTCAATGAAAAAAATTAAAAATTTTATATAGAAAGGAAATTGATATGAAAAACAGTTATTAATGCAATGGGTGAGGCATGTCCAATGCCGGTTGTAAAAAGCAAAGAAAGCTTTTTAATGAAGGAGCAACAGGAGTAGAGATTAGTGTAGACAACAAGGTGGCAGTTGAGAATCTGGAGAAATTGGCTAAGAGTTTGGATAGAGAATTTAGCTATGAGAAAAAAGTGAAACGGAATATATATGTAATTTAGGAGAAGTATCCGGAGAAATAAAAAGGCAAATTCAGATGTAGCTAATGATAATATAGTAGTTGTTATAGCAGCTAAGTATATGGGTGTTGGTGATGAAACTTTAGGTGCAAATCTGTTAAAAGGCTTTATCTACTCTTTAACTCAAACTGATAAGTTACCAAAGAGTATACTTTTTCTACAACAGCGGTGCTTTTGTAACTACTACAGGTTCAAGTAGTATAGATGACTTAAAAAGCCTTACAGGCGGCAGGTGTTGAAATTATGACTTGTGGAGCTTGTTTAAATCATTATAATTTAGCTGATAAACTGGAAGTAGGTTCAGTAACCAATATGTATGAAATAGTGGAAAAACAATTAAAAGCCAGTAGTATTATAAGGCCATAGCTATGCGAGAAAAAGAAAAAAGTATTGGTTATAAGCTTTTAATAAAGTGGGTGGAGCATTAGAACTTGAATCTTTTATTAAAAGATAATAAAAGATTAGGGAGGATAATACCCTACACCTAGCGAAGTGAGTGCCGAGTTGCGGTTTCTCGTGGAGAGCAGACTTGGAAGTAGAAGAGGAACTTCTAAAAAGTCTTAAAAGATAGTAATATAGACTATGATAAGCTTAGTTATTTACAAATGTATTAGTGTATAGGAGATATAAAAAGTGTTAGAAGTAGGAATGAAAGCACCTGATTTTTAGTTTGCCTGATGAAAAATGGAGTAAATCATAAATTATCAGATTATCTAGGGAAAAGGGTTATATTATATTTTTTTATCCAAAAGATAATACTCCCGGCTGTACTGCTCAGGCTTGTGGATTTAGTGATTTATATCCACAAATAAGTGAAAAAGATGCTATAGTTTTAGGGGTTAGTAAGGATAGTATAAAAAGTCATAAGAATTTTTAAAGAAAAATTTAATTTAGCTTTTACTTTACTCTCTGATAGTGAGTTGGAAGTTATAAAATTATATGATGTTTGAAAGAAAAGAAAACTTTATGGTAAAAGTTTCTATGGGTGTCTTAGAACAACATATTTAATAGATGAGAATGGCATTATAATAAATGCAAATGACAAAGTTAAAAGCTAAGGATAATCCAAATCAAGTGTTAGATTTATTATAATATATAGTTAGTATGTAAGTAGGTAAGTATATGAAAGACGGTTTTGTGAAAGTTTCTGCTATTAGTCCTAAAGTAAGGGTGGCAGATCCGGACTATAATGTAAAAAGATAATTGAATATATAGAAAAAGAATATAGAAAAGGAAGCAAAAATATTAGTTTTTTTCCGGAGTTATCTATTACTGCTTATACTTGTGGAGATTTATTTTTACAGAATAGACTTATTAAAAGAGGCTTTAAAAGCTCTGGATAAAATAGTAGAGATTACTGTGGGAAAGAAAGTATTGGTATTTGTAGGCTTCCCTTTTAGACATAAAAGCAAAGTTATACAATACGGCTGTTGCTATAAATAATGGAAAAATATTAGCTATAATTCCAAAGACGTTTATACCTAATTATTCGGAATTTTATGAAAAAAAGATATTTTACCGGGTGCTAAAAAAATAAAGAAAATGAGTATATAGAAATATTAAATCAAAAGAGTAGTATTTGGAACAAAAACTTATTTTTCAGACAGATACAGTAGAAAAATCTTAGAGTTTCAGCAGAAATTTGTGAAGATCTATGGGTTGCGAATGCACCTAGTATATCTCATGCACTTGCAGGTGCCAATGTTATAGTTAATCTATCTGCCAGCGATGAGGTAGTTAGTAAATCAAACTATAGAAAAAATATAGTAGAAATTCAAAGTGCTAAATTATATGCGGCGATATATATGCCAGCTCGGGAGAAGGTGAGTCCACAGGAGATTTAGTCTTTTTCAGCTCATAATATAATTGCAGAAAAATGGTACGGTATTGGCAGAAAGTAAAAAGATATGAAGAAAATTCTATCAGCATTGAAATAGATATAGAAAAAGCTTGAGAGTTTCAGACAAAGAGAAAATACTTTTGAATCGGAAACAAAGGGCTATGAGTATATAAACTTTTGAAATAGATTTTGAAGAAACTAAGGTGATAGATACATAAATTCTTTTACCATTTATACCATCTGATACTAAAAAAAGAGATTTTCATTTAGATGATATTTTAAATATTCAAGCCCATGCTTTGAAAAAGAGAATAGAACATACTAATACTAAAAAGCTTGTACTTGGTATATCAGGTGGTTTAGATTCCACATTAGCACTTATAGCAAGTATTAGAAGTTTTGATTTACTAAAAACTTGATAGAAAAGGTATTATTGCTGTAACAATGCCGGCTTTTTGGGACTACAGATAGAACTTATAATAATGCTTGTAAGCTTAGCACTTCTTTAGGAGCAAGCCTTATTGAAGTTAATATATCTAAGGCGGTATTACAGCATTTTTGAAGATATAGGTCAAGATAAGAATAAACACGATGTAACTTATGAAAAATTCTCAAGCAAGAGAAAGAACTCAAGTTCTTATGGATATAGCCAATAAGGAAAATGCTTTTGGTAATAGGAACCGAGATTTATCAGAATTAGCTTTGGGTTGGGCAACATATAATGGAGATCATATGTCCATGTATGCGATTAATTCGTCCATTCCTAAGACTTTGGTAAGATATTTAGTAAAGTATTTTTGCTGATGGGTCTAATGAAGAAATCAAAGCTATTTTTATATGATATATTGGATACACGGTTAGTCCTGAATTATTACCTCCTAAGGAGGGAAATATTAGTCAAATAACTGAAGACTTAGTTGGTCCATATGAGTTACATGATTTCTTTTTATATTATATGCTAAGATTAAGCTATTCTCCATCCAAAATATATAGACTTGCAAAGCTGGCTTTTAGTGGAAAAATATGAAAAGAATTTATATTAAAATGGTTAAAAACTTTTTATAGAAGATTCTTTAATCAACAATTTAAGCGTTCTTGTATGCCTGATGGACCGAAAGTAGGGAATGTTGCCTTATCTCCCTAGAGGTGATTTGAGAATGCCCTAGTGACGCTAGTTCTGATATATGGATAAGAGATTTGGAGAATATAAATGATTAATTCCAGTAGTAATAAAATGATAAAAGAAATAAGTTCCTTAATGAAGAAGAGTAGTTTGAGAAGAGAAAAAGGGACTTTTGTAGCAGAAGGATTAAAAAAATATTTTCTGAATTAGATGATAAAAAGTATAGATAGCATTTATATAAGTGAGACTACTTTCATAAATTTAGACTTAAATACAAAGAAAAAAATTAGAAGATAAAACTTATTATCTCGTTTCAGATAGAATATTTAGATCTATTAGTGATACTATAAGTCCACAGGGTATTCTTGCAATATGTAAACAAAAAAAGTTTCTTTTTGAAGATGTATTGTCAAAAATATATATCCTTGCTTATTCTAGAAACCTTACAAGATCCCGGTAATATGGGTACTATATTCAGAACAGCTGAGGCAGCCGGAGTAGATGCTATAATAATGGATAAAAACCAGTGTAGATGTATATAATCCTAAGGTTGTACGTTCAGCTATGGGCGCTATAAGTAGAATAAGTCATATAGTAGTAGAAGACTTGAAAGAGAGTATAAATATATTAAAAGAGAATGGTATAAAAATATATGCCGCTCATCTTGATGGAAAAAATATTATGATGATATTAGGTATTGTTGTGCTACGGCTTTCTTAATAGGAAAATGAGTCTAGAGGACTGAGTGAAGATATTACAAAAAGTAGCAGATGAACTCATAAAAATACCTTTTGCATGGAAAGGCGGGAATCTCTTAATGCATCGGTAGCGGCAGCCATACTAATGTATGAGTTTGAAAGGCAAAGGAGAAAATGGATAAAAAAACAAACTAGGAGAGATTTCATAGAAAATATATTATTGATAGTAGGTAGCTGTATAGCAGTTTTTTTCTATCAATCTTAGTTTTTATCTCCAAACTCTAACCCTGTATCCTTCATTTTTTTATTATTACCAGTATAATAAGTTATGTATCAGGATCAAGAGATTTAAAAAGTGCGTAAAAACAATAAAAATTATTTAGAGGTGCTATTCTTCTCATTATTTCAGTATTTTTTTATTTATAATGACTATAATTAGCATAATTACATTATAGGAGCTGATATGCTAAAGGATGAGGTGTTAAAATTATTAAAAAAAGTAGTAATAGTTATATATCAGGACAAAAGATTTGTGAGCTGTTAAAAAGTTTCAAGAACAGCAATATGGAATTCTATCAATGTTTTAAAAAGAAGAAGGATATAAGATAGAATCTACGACTAATAAAGGATATAAATTAATATCAAATTTTGATATTTTAAAATGAAATAGAATTAATAGAAGAATTTGAGAATAAGAATATAGATATAAAGTTGGTATATGAGGATAGCATAGATTCTACAAATTCTTATGCTAAAACGTAGATCTGATGAATTTAAAGATCAAGATGCAATATTTATAGCAGGAGAACAAACGAAAGGTCGAGGAAGAAGAACTAGAATATGGGATTCACCTAAGGATACAGGTATATGGCTTAGTTTACTTTTTGCATCCTAAGATAGAGAGTCATAAGGCCAGTATGATTACCTTAGTGGCGGCCTTGGCAGTAGTCAAAAGTTTGAAAGATATAGTGCCTAAATTAGGTATAAAATGGCCAAAATGATATAGTTCTTAGTAAGAAGAAAGTATGTGGTATACTCACTGAGATGAGTGCAGATATGGACGGTATAAAATATGTCATATGTGGAATAGGTATAAATGTTAATACTAAAAGTTTTAAACCGAATTAGAAAAATTTGGCAAGCTCTTTATATATAGAAACAGGTAAAGAATATATCAGAAAAAGAGATTATTTCGACTTTAGTTAAAGAATTTTATTTATTATATGAAGAGTTTGTTAAGGTAGGAGATTTATCTTTTCTTGCTTGATGAATATAATAAATATCTTTTGGGGAAATAATGAAGATATAACTATTATTGGCTTAAAAAGATAGATATGAAGCTAAACAATTAGGTATTAATAATTTAGGAGAACTCATTATAGAAAAGAAAGACAAGTCTATAGATACTTTAATTAGTGGTGAGATAAGTATAAGAGGTTTATATACCTACGAGTAAATATAAGTAACAAGTCTTGATTTTTAATATATTGATAGTATAATGAAAAAGTCCAATTTAGTATGAAAGGATGCATCTTAGTGGCTAAGGATAATACAAATAAAAAGCAAACTTAATATTTCACCGAAGAGTTTACGGAAAAAAATACATATTTTTGGTTGAAAAAGGACTTGCAAAATGAAAAATAAGATAGATTTTTGATTTTATTAATGATACATTCGCCGGAACTAAGCTTGAAGCTAATACAATAGAACAAATCTATGCCTATTTAGATAATAGCAACATAGAAGTAGTAGAGAATACACAGGAAGATTTAACTGTTGATATTGATAAGTTAAATGATAGCGCCTTTATTTGATGATGTAGAGGATGACGAGTTTGACAAAGACTTGGATATAGAAGAAGAAGAAATCAACTTTGATGCAATAGATCTGTTAGAGGGTGTCGGTACAGAAGATCCCTGTGCGTATGTATTTAAAGGAGATTGGTACAGTACCTCTTTTATCAAGTGAGGAAGAGTTGGATCTTGCTAAACGTAAGCAAGAAGGTGATGAATATGCAAAGCAAAAGCTTTATAGAAGCCAATCTTAGATTGGTTGTCAGTATTGCCAAAAGATATACCGGTAGAGGTATGAGCTTCCTTGATTTAGTGCAAGAAGGCAATTTAGGTCTTATAAAAGGTGTTGAGAAGTTTGATTATACCAAAGGATTTAAGTTAAGCACCTATGCAACTTGGTGGATAAGACAATCTGTAACTCGCGCTTTAGCCGATCAAGCTAGAACTATAAGAGTACCTGTACATATGGTTGAAACTATAAATAAGATGAGCAAGATGCAAAGAAAGTTGACTTTAGAGCTTGGTTATGAACCTAGTACGGCAGAACTTGCAAATGCTTTAGATATGACAGAAGAAAAAAAGTTATGGAGATAATGCAAATAGCCAGAGAGCCTGTTTCATTAGAAACACCTATAGGTGAGGAAGATGATTCTAACTTAGGAGATTTTGTAGCAGATGGAAATGTTCTTACTCCGGAAGGTAATGTTGAATCTGTTATGCTTAGAGAGCACATAGATACTCTGCTTGGAGATTTGAAAGAAAGAGAAAGGCAGGTTATAGTATTACGTTTTGGTTTGGAAGATGGACATCCTAGGACATTAGAAGAGGTTGGAAAAGAGTTTAAAGTTACAAGAGAGCGTATAAGACAAATAGAAGCTAAGGCACTTAGAAAACTCAGAAATCCTGTTCGTTCAAAGAGAATAAGAGACTTTTTACAATAAATATGAATAAAAAGAAATTTTACAAAAAGAATTAGAAATTATAATTAATGAAAGTGAAGCTTTGGGAGTAAGACCAAAGCTTCTTTTTACACGCTTGTTGTGCACCTTGTTCTTCACATTGTATGGAATACTTGAATAAGTACTTTGATATAACTATATATTTTTATAATCCTAATATTGATAATTCCAAGGAATATAATCTCAGGGTAGAGGAAGAAAAGCGACTTATAGATGAACTTGATTTGCCATATAAGGTAGGTTTTATGGAAGGTGAGTACGAACCCTAAAAGATTTCATGAACTTGTAAAAAGGACATGAAAAGGATAAAGAGGGTGGAGAACGTTGTCATATTTGCTATGAAATGCGACTTTTTGGATACAGCAGATAGAGCAAAGAAAAATGGTTTTGATTATTTTGCCACTTCTCTTAGTATAAGTCCTATGAAGAATTCGCAGGTTTTATGTGAAATAGGCGAAAAAGTAGGAAGTGATATAGGTATAAAGTATTTACCTAGTGATTTTAAAAAGAAAAAAACGGTTATAAACGTTCAGTAGAATTATCTAATAAGCATGATTTATATAGACAAAATTATTGTGGCTGTTCTTTTTCAAAACGAGAAAGTGAAGAAAGACTGAAAACTGTAGAAAAATAATCTGAATTTGCTTTAATATATTTGTGCTGATATAATTAAAAAAAGTTTATTTCAGAGTAGTTCTAAATAAGATGAAGAGCTTACGCAATAAGTAAATACTTAAAAAAAGTTTATAGTAAATATAAATACGTATATAAACTTTTGATATTTTTACAGCATATATGGAGATATTATGTATGTAAATAATAAGGATACTATATTAATATACCATATAGATATGTAGTATAAATATGAAATGGGTAACTATATAAATATATTTATTAAAAATAATAGTGAAATAACTTTGACTAATTAGATTGTATAAGATATAATCTAAAAACTGAATACTTATAGGAGGTATATTATGTTAAGTAAGGTATTAAAAATTACTAATCCATCAGGTTTACACCTTAGGCCGGGCAGGGGTTTTATCGCAAACAGCTATGAAATTTAAATGCGATGTAATGTTGGAGCTGGGAGATAAAAAAAGATAGTTGCAAAGTCTGTTTTAAATGTTATGGCTGCAGGAATTAAATCAGGGGATGAGATTACTCTTATCTGTGATGGCGAAGATGAAGCGTCTGCTATGGAAAACCCTTAACACAAGCTATAGAATCAGGCTTAGGAGAATAAGCTTATGATAGAGTGGAATTTATTTCACTCTATTTTTATATGAGAGAAATAGTTTATCCGGCAGTTTAAACTATAACTTACGATAAACATATATTGATATTTCTTGATATTTAGTTAATATAAATAAGATAATAAGTTTGTAAACTGTAACTTGTATATATAGATATATAAGTTAGATATTGTAAAAATAGTAAATATAAAAAAATAAAAATTCATATTATGTATGAATATACTAAATATAATATAGGAAAAGATATGCGTAGAATAAGATTAATAGTAGCTTACGATGGAACAAATTATTGTGGTTGGCAAAAAGCAAGCTAATGCTACAACTATAGAAGGCGTTTTAAATAAAGTAATAAGCGAATTATGTGGTGAAGAAATAGAAGTAATAGGAGCAAGTAGAACAGATTCAGGGGTTCATTCCTATGGAAAATGTTGCTGTATTTGATACAAAATATGAGAATGGCGGCTGAGAAATTTACATTTGCGTTAAACACCAGATTGCCTGATGATATAAGAGTTCAATATTCTGATGAAGTAGGCTTGTCTTGGCATCCTAGAAAAAGAGAATGTACAAAAACATATATGTATAGAATATTGAATAGAAAATACAAATATTCCTACTGAAAGATTGTATGCACATTTTTGCTACTATGAACTTGATGTAGAAAAAAATGAGGGAAGCTTGTAGTTATTTTATAGGAACACATGATTTTACCAGTATGTGTTCAGTAAAAACTACAGCCTTATCAGCAGTTAGAACTATATACCTTTTGGAAGTAATAGAAAATGGAGATATAATAGAGATAGTAGTAAGCGGAAACGGTTTCCTTTATAATATGGTTAGGATAATTACGGGAACTTTATTAAAAGTTGGTATGGGGCAAATAAAAACCGGAAGATATATATGATATAATAAATGCAAAGGATAGAAATTTTGCAGGTCAGACAATGCCGCCACAAGGCCTTTTCTTACTTGGAATAGAATATGAGGAGTAAGATAGATAAAACTTAAAAAATTATATTTATTTTTATATAGTTATATTTATAGAATTTGGGATTTATTTAAAGAGTAGTTGAAAAAAATTGAAAATATATCAGAAAAATATTTAATTAAGAGAGTATATAGTATCTTATGAATATATAAACCCGATTAACAAATTAAGTAATGTTGTAAAATTTAGAAAAACTGTTGTATACTACCACTTGTAGAAAATTATAAAGATAAAAAGACTATGACAAAGACAGTAGAATTAAGATGAAGCTATAGAGAGCCTAGGACGGTGGAAGCTGGGTGTGGATCTTAGTTTGAAAATCACTTTTGAGTTGCTTACCGAGGTTTTGCTTAGGCTAAGACGTTTTCCTACGTTACAGGGATAGCATATTATGTATGTAAATAGGTGGTTAAACGATACGCTCGTCCTGTTTAGATGGGCGTTTTTTGTAAATATTTATAAATATTTAAAAAGCTACATATTGTGCTGTGATTGTAAGGTGGATTTAGATGTAAGCCATTGCGAGTGGGAGCTTTTACTACAGTAAAAAATTAGGCTAAGTTATAAGTATTTATAAAAAGACTCATAAAAATAAGATATAAGATTTTAGCAGAATTAGAGGAAGAAATATGAAAGTAAAAGGTCAAATGTCGGAGTCAAATATTGTTATGACTGCACTTACGCTTTCAGGTGGTTTACAAGATGCCTATTCATATTTTTGTAAGAGGGAAAGTATTTGCAAATGCACAAACAGGAAATTTGGTCTTGCTTAGTGATAAAATTGTAAATGGAGATTTTGCCGAACACTTAAATATTTAGTGCCTGTACTGGCGTTTACTCTTGGTATTTTTGTGGCTGAGCAATTAAAAAGGTAATCTGCAAAAAGGCAAGACTTATTCATTGGAGACAAATAGTTGTTTTAAGTGAAAATAATTATGCTTTTTTTATAGTGGGTTTATTACCTATATCAAAGGAGATAAACCAATAGCGAATGCACTTACTTCATTTTCTTGTGCTATGCAGGTTCAAGCTTTTAGAAAAAGTTAAAGGTCATCCCTATGCAAGTACGATGTGTATAGGAAATATCCGTAGTGCAATGGAAACCATGAGTGCATATATAAGAACAAGAGATTTAGACTTGCTAAAAATCTCTACAATACATTTTGGTTATTTTTATTTTTTTCTAATAGGAGCAGGCTTTTAGTGGAGCTTTTTATAGCTCTTTAAATGGAAAGATGATATGGTTTTCATGTTTTCTTTTTGATTTTAGCTTTTTGTTCTTATGTTTAAAGAAGAGGAAATATAGAAAGGGAAGAAATATGTATAAAAAGTACCTACAGATTTGAAGTTCGTAGAAAGAGAAAGAGAAGTAGAAAAGTTTTGGGCAGATAATAACATTTTTAAAAAGAGTATAGATAGTAGAAAAGATGCTGAAAACTTATATGTTTTATGACGGACCTCCCTACAGCTAACGGAAAGCTACATATAGGACACGTATTAACACGTGTAATAAAAGATATGATACCTAGATATCGTACTATGAAAGGTTATAAAGTTCCTAGAAAAGCAGGTTGGGATACACATGGACTTCCGTGGAGCTTGAAGTAGAAAAATTGCTTGGTATAGATGGGAAAAGATCAAATAGAAGCTACGGTCTTGATCCATTCATTTCTAAATGTAAAGAAAGCGTTTGGAAATATAAAGAAATGTGGGAAGAATTTTTCCGGTGTAGTTGGTTTCTGGGCTGATATGGAAGATCCTTATGTAACATATCATAATAATTTTCATAGAATCTGAATGGTGGGCGTTAAAGAAAAATATGGGATAGAGGTTTACTTTTATAAGGGATTTAAAAATAGTACCATATTGTCCTAGATGCGGAACACCGCCTCAAGTCATGAAGTAGCACAAGGTTATAAGGATGTGAAAAGAACGTTCAGCTATAGTTAGATTTAAAGTTAAAGATGAGGATGCTTACTTCTTAGCTTGGACAACAACACCTTGGACTTTACCTAGTAATGTTGCTCTTTGTGTAAATCCTGAAGAAATGTATGTAAGAGTAAAGCATGAGGGCTACACTTATATAATGGCAGAAGCTTTAGTTGAGACTGTGTTAAAAGAAAAACTTTGAGGTGGTAGAAAGTTTCAAAGGAAAGACTTTAGAATATAAAGAGTATGAACCTTTATTTGATTTTGTCAATCCGGATAAGAAAGCTTGGTTTGTAACCTGTGATTCTTATGTAACCTTGACAGACGGTACAGGTATAGTTCATATAGCTCCTGCTTTTGGTGAAGATGACTCAAGAGTTGGAAGAAATTATGATCTACCATTTGTGCAATTAGTAAATGCAAAAGGTGAGCTTACAGAAGAAACTGCTTGGGCAGGAGTATTTGTTAAAAAAAGCTGATCCGCTAGTTCTTGAAGCCTTGGAAAAAGGGCGGAAAAATTATTTGATGCTCCAAACTTTGAACATAGCTATCCTCATTGTTGGCGTTGTAATACTCCTCTTATTTACTATGCAAGAGAGTCTTGGTATATCAAGATGAGCGCTGTAAAAGAGGATATGATAAGAAATAACAATACTATCAATTGATACCTGAAAGTATAGGAAAGGGACGTTTTGGAGATTGGCTAGAAAATCTTCAAGATTGGGCTATTTCAAGAAATAGATATTGGGGAACTCCGCTTAATATATGGCAATGTGAATGTGGACATATGCACAGTATAGGAAGTATAGAAGAGTTAAAAGCTATGTCTCGATAATTGCCCTGATGATATAGAATTACACAGACCTTACATAGATGACGTTACAATAAAGTGTGAAAAATGCGGCAAAACAAATGAAGAGAGTGCCTGAGGTTATTGACTGTTGGTTTTGACTCAGGAGCTATGCCTTTTGCACAACACCACTATCCATTTGAAAAACAAAGATATATTTGAGCAACAATTTCCGCTGATTTTATATCAGAAGCTGTAGATCAAACAAGAGGTTGGTTCTATTCGCTACTTGCTATATCAACACTTATATTTAATGAAGCTCCATATAAGAATGTTATAGTTCTTGGACATGTTCAAGATGAAAACGGACAAAAAAATGTCTAAATCAAAAGGAAATGCAGTTGATCCCTATGGAAGCTCTAAAAGAGTACGGTGCTGATGCCATACGTTGGTATTTCTATGTAACCAGCCCTTGGTTGCCAAATCGTTTCCATGGTAAGGTAGTTACAGAGGGACAAAAGAAAGTTTATGGGTACTCTATGGAATACATACGCTTTCTATGTACTTTTACGCTGAAATAGATAATTTTGATCCTACAAAGTATAGCTTGGATTATGATAAACTTAGTGTTATGGATAAATGGTTACTATCTAAGTTAAATACACTTATAAAAGATGTTGATGGACATCTTGAGAATTATCGTATAACAGAATCGGCAAGAGTTTTTACAAGAGTTTTACAGATGAATTATCAAATTGGTATGTAAGACGTTGTCGTGAAAGATATTGGGCTAAAGGTATGGAACAAGACAAGATAAATGCGTATATGAGTCTGTATACAGCACTTGTTACCCTATCTAAGCTTGCCGCTCCGCTGATACCATTTATGACTGAAGAAATTTATCAAAATTTAGTAAGAAGTGTGGATACTAAAAGCTCCGGAAAGTATACATTTATGCGATTATCCTGTGGCTGATAATAGTTTGATAGATAAATCACTTGAGGACAGTATGGATGAAGTTCTAAATGTGGTAGTGCTTGGTAGAGCGGCTAGAAATGCTGCTAATATTAAGAATCGTCAACCAATAGGAAATATGTATATTAAGGCTGAAGAAACTTTTAGATGAATTATATACACAAATTATAAAAGAAGAATTAAATGTAAAAATGTAGAGTTTAGAGAAGATGTAGAAAACTTTGTTTCTTATTCATTTAAGCCACAGCTTAAAACTGTAGGTCCTAAGTATGGTAAGTTATTGGCTAAGATTAGAGAAGTTTTAACTAATCTTGATGGTGCTAAGGCTATGGCAGAGTTAAAAATCAAATGGTAGTCTTGATTTTGATTTTTGATGTAGAAAAAGTTAGTCTTACAAATGAGGATTTACTTATAGATACAGTTAAGAGTGAGAATTATATAAGTGAAGGAAATAATAAAGTTACTATAGTTCTTGATATTAATTTAACAAAAGAACTTTTTGGATGAAGGTTTCTGCGTGAGCTTATATCTAAGGTTCAAACAATGAGAAAAGAAGCCGGTTTTGAAGTTGTAGATCACATCGAATTATTCTTGAAAGATAATGCTAAGCTTATAGATATAGTAAAGGTAAATGAAACCGAGTTGATGAGTGAAGTATTGTGTGATAAAATTACTTATGGTAATATTAAAGGGTATGAAAAAGAATGGAACTTAAACGGGGAAAAAATATAGTTGTTGGAGTTAAGAAGATTTAAAGAGGTTTTAGAATGAGAAATATTAATATTGATAAAAACATCTGAAAAGAAACTATTATTGATAATGTAAAAAGTTTTATTCAGAAAAAGAGATAAGTGAGGCTAGTAATGAACAAGTATATCAAGCTCTTTCTTATGCTATAAAAAGATATAATTATGGATGAGTGGATAGCTACTCATAAAGAGTATGATAAACAAGATGCAAAAAGTTGTTTATTATATGTCTATGGAGTTCTTAATCGGTAGAGCTTTTGGGAAATAATATTATAAATATTTGTGCTGTAGATACAGTTAAAGAAGTTCTTGATGAATTAGGATTTGACCTAAATACTATAGAAGATATGGAACCGGATCCTGCACTTGGAAATGGTGGTCTTGGTAGACTTGCAGCTTGTTTCCTTGATTCACTTGCCAGCCTTGGATATCCTGCTTATGGTGCCGGAATAAGATATCATTATGGTATGTTTAAACAACAGATAGAAAAACGGTTATCAAATAGAAAAACCTGATGATTGGTTAAAGAACGGTTTCCCATTTGAAGTGAAAAGAGATGAATATGCTTGTGAAGTACGCTTTGGTGGAGATGTTCATGTTGAATTTGTGGATGGAAAAACAAAATTTAGTACAGAAAAATTTTGGAAGTGTAAGAGCTGTTCCTTATGATATGCCTGTAGTGGGTTATAATAATAATGTAATAAATACCTTGCGTATATGGGATGCAGAACCTATAGTGAACTTTAGTTTGAAGAATTTGATAAGGGTGAATACCATAAAGCTATAGAACAAGAAAAATCTTGCAAGAAATATCTGTAATGTTTTATATCCTAATGATAATCATTATTCAGGAAAAGAGCTTAGATTAAAACAACAATATTTCTTTATTTCGGCTACATTACAGACTGCATTAAAGAAATTTAAGCAAAAAAACATGATAATATATATGATTTACCTAATAAAGTAATATTCCAAATGAATGATACTCACCCAACTGTTGCTGTACCTGAGCTTATGAGATTGCTTTTTAGATGAAGAAGGTCTTGACTGGGATGCTGCATGGAGTATAGCTACAAAGTGCCTTGCATATACAAATCATACAATAATGAGTGAAGCATTGGAAAAATGGCCTATAGATTTATTTAAGTCTTTACTTCCACGTGTATACCAAATAGTTGAAGAAATAGATAGACGCTTTAATGAGCAAATCAAAGCTCATTTCGGAAATGATGAATCAAAAGATAGCAGATATGGCTATTTTATATAATAATCAGGTTCGTATGGCATTTATGGCTATAGTTGCAAGTTTTTCAGTAAATGGTGTTGCAAAGTTACATACAGAGATTTTTAAAGCATCAAGAGCTTAAGAATTTCTATGAGATGATGCCGGAGAAATTTAATAATAAGACTAACGGTATTACTCAAAGAAGATTCTTGTTACACGCAAATCCTAAGCTTGCTGCTTGGATAAGCGATAAAAATAGGAGAGAATTGGATAACAGATCTTAGTGAACTTGCTAAGTTAAAAACCATATAGAGATGATGAAAAAGCTCAAGAAGAATTTATGCAGATAAAAGTATGAAAATAAGTTAAGACTTATAGAATATAAAAAAGAGCATAATGGAATAGAACTTGATCCTAATTCTATCTTTGATATACAAATTAAGCGTTTACATGAGTATAAACGTCAATTATTAAATATTTTGAATGTAATGAGTTTTGTATAATAAACTTAAAGAAAAACCGGATATGGATATAGTGCCAAGAAGCTTTTATCTTCGGAGCAAAGGCGGCGGCAGGATAGACGTGTAAATTGACAATTAAATTAATAAATGCAGTTGCAGATGTTGTTACATAATGATAAGAGCATAAAAAGGTAAGATAAAAAGTTGTATTTATAGAAGATTATAGAGTAAGTAATGCTGAAATTTTATTTGCAGCGGCAGATCTTAGCGAGCAAATAAGTACAGCTTCTAAGGAAGCTCCCGTACAGGTAATATGAAATTCATGTTAAATGGTGCTCTAACTATAGGAACTATGGATGGTGCAAAATGTTGAAATAGTTGAAGAAGTTGGAATGGAGAATGCCTTTATATTCGGTCTAAGTTCAGATGAAGTTATAGCTATGAGAAAAATGGAAATTATAATCCGGTAGAAATTTATGATTCAAATCCTGAAGTGAAAAAGTTCTTATGCAACTTATAGATGGATTTTTATAGTCCGGAGGATAAAGATTTATTTAGAGATATATATGATTCTTTATTAAATACAAATTCCAGTGATAGAGCTGATACTTACTTTATTCTTAAAGACTTTGATTCTTATAAAAGAAGCAAGAGAAAGAGCTGATAGAGCTTATAGAGATAAGAAAGCTTGGGCTAGAATGGCACTTACACAAACAGCAAATGCAGGAAAAATTCTCTCAGATAGAACTATAGAAGAATATGTAAGAGATATCTGGAATTTAAAGAAAATAACAGTTGAAATTTAAGGAAGATATATGAATAATATTTATCAAAAACTTAAATGATAAGCAGCAAGAGGCGGTCTTTTTATACTAAAGGGCCAGCTTTTATTCTAGCAGGTGCCGGTTCGGGTAAAACTAGAGTTTTAATGCATAGAATAGCTTATCTAATAGAAAAATGGTGTAAGTCCATTTAATATTATGGCTATTACTTTTTACAAATAAGGCGGCTGCCTCTATGAGAGAACGTCTGGGTAGAGGTAGTAGGAGATATAGAGGCAAGTCAGGTATGGGCGGCTACTTTCCATTCTACTTGTGTTAGGATACTTAGACGTTTTATAGATAGAATAGGATATGAAAATGATTTCGGTATATATGATGGAGATGATCAAAGAACTTTAATAAAAAAAGTAATTAAAAAAAGCTTTCATTAGCGATAAAATGTTCAAAACCTAAAGATATCTTATCTTTTATATCAACTTGTAAAAATGAGTTAAGAACTCCGTTTCAAGCTTTTAAACGAGGCTATTGATGTAAGAGAAAAATAACTTAGCCAAGGCATATAAAGAGTATCAAAGTGAATTGAAGAAGAATAATCTCTTGATTTTGATGATTTAATATTGAAAAACTATAGAATTGTTTGAAAAATTTCGGATGTACTTGAATTTTATCAAGAACGTTTTATTTATATAATGGTAGATGAATATCAAGATACAAATACGGCACAATTTAGGGCTTATAGAATTACTTGCAAGAAAGTATAAAAATCTTTGTGTTGTAGGTGATGATGATCAAAGTATTTATAAGTTTAGAGGTGCAAATATTACTAATATCCTAAACTTTGAAGCTATATATCCACAAGCAAAGTCATAAGACTTGGAACAAAAATTATCGTTCAAGAGGGAATATATTAGCAGCCGCTAATGAAGTTATAAAAATAATAAAGGTAGAAAAAGGCAAAACTCTTTGGACTGATAAAGAATCCGTGAAAAAGTAAGACTGTGGCAATTTAATTCTGCTAATGAAGAGGCTGATGCTATAATAAAAAGATATTAGAGATACTGCAGATAACGATTATAGTTCCTATGCAGTTTTATATAGAACTAATGCTCAATCCAGACTCTTAGAAGAAAGATGTATAAGTCTTAATATTCCTTATCAATTGGTTGGTGGGGTTAATTTCTATCAAAGAAAAGAAATAAAAGATATTATTGCATATTTAAAAATTATAGCTAGTGGTAGAGATGATGTAGCTTTTGAGAGAATTATAAATATTCCTAAAAGAGGTATAGGTGATACAAGTATATCTAAATTAAGTGCTTTTTGCTACGGAACAGGGGATAAGTTTGTATGAGGCTGCCGCTCTTTCTTATCAGATAGATAATATGAGAAAGGCAAGTGAAAAGTTTATAAATTTCCATAAAGCTATAGTTAAATGTAGAAGTTTGTTAGAAAAATGGAACGGGAGTTTCCGCTTAATTGAATATATTTTAGAGGATATGGCTTATAAAGACTATATTATGTTGGAAGGAGAGATAGAGGGCAAACCAGACTGGAGAATATAGCAGAGCTTATGAATAAGGCTAATGACTATGATTCAGGGAGCCTTGATGTCTTTGGAAGAAGTTGCTTTAATTTCTGACATAGATAAACTAGATGAGAATAAGAAAAAGAGTAACTCTTATGACCTTGCATGCGGCTAAAGGTTTGGAGTTTCTTATGTGTATATAGCCGGTATGGAAGAAGGTCTTTTTCCTAGTGAGATGACTATATCCGGTTTTAGTAGGGAAGAAATGGAAGAGGAAAGGCGACTTTGCTATGTAGGTATTACAAGAGCAATGTTAAGACTTACTCTACCAGCGCTTAAGACAAGAATGGTAAATGGGCAAACTAAATATGCGTATATTTCAAGATTTGTAAAATGAAATACCGACGAGTTATTAGAAAAAGCTTATAGATAGAAAAGTCTTATGTAAATCAAAGAGCTATAGATCCTTTTGGAGATGGTCTGCCTTGGAATAAATTTAATGAAAGGCCAAGGGCTGCATCAAGATTTGAACATCCAAAAGAGAAACTTACTTTTGGAAAAGAGTTTAGGATAGAAAAACCGAGTAGCTTAGAATTTGAAGTAGGTGATAAAGTTTCTATATTAAATTTGGAAGTGGAGAAATTATAGAAATAGAAGAGATTGATGATGACTATAGGGTAGCTGTAGACTTTGAAAAGTTTGGAGTTAAAAAGGATGTCGTTAGCATTTGCCAAGCTTTAAAAAGTATGATACAAAAAGAGATTGTGAATTTAATATATAAATTTCAATTTTTATAAAAATAGACAAAAAGTATCTTGAAAAATTAAAAATATTATGTTAATATACAAATATAAATGAAGTTTAGAACTCATTTATATTTAAAACATAAAATGAAACGGTTCATTTTTAAAAAGTATAAGGAGAAGGGGATATGAGAAAAACTAATATTTTAAAAATTTACTTTAGGAGCCGGTATATTAGCTGTGATGCTTACAGCTTGTTCTTCAGTGCAAAAATCTGAATCAAAGGTGGAAGTGAAACCGAGGCAAAAAGAAGAAGGGAATGAGCAAGTTACTTTGAATTATTGGACTTGGTTTCAAGCACAGAACAGCTTGATGAAACCATCAAGGCTTTTTGAGACTAAAAAAATCCTAATATTAAAAATTAATATGACGGTTATGGAAAGTAAAGCTTTTCAAGAAAAAGTTCCTTTAGCACTTAGTACAGATGAAGATATAGATGTGGTAGGTGTGCAACCTTCAGCATTTGCGGGAGAAGTAAAAGATTATCTTGCCAACTTGGATGAGCTAATGCCTAAGGTAGCAGGAGATGACTGGAAAAACCTTATATAGTGAAAAATGTTTGAGCAAGGAAATAAGCTTACAGATGGAGATACAAAATTACTTGTTCTTACAAATTCAGGTTCTATGATAGGATATTATAATGCAAGCCTATTAAAGGATATAGGGAGCTGAAGTACCTAAAAAAACTTAGAAGAATATAAAGAGGTGGCTTCAAGCTGAAAGAAAATATCCGGATAAGTATGCAGGTGTGTTTGCAGGAAAAAGATTCTTGGGTTATGGATGAGATGATGCTAACTGTTTTTGGGGCAGAGTGGAGATTATTATAATAAATGGAGATATGATAAAGCGTCTGTAGATAGTAATGAATATAGGACAGCCTTTTGAGGGATTTAAGAAATTTTTGATGAAGGAGTTTTTACAAAGGACGTTTTAGATCTTGACTATGCCGCAGCAACAGAAGAATTTACTAATGGAAATGCTTTTGGTTTATTATATGGGATCTTGGGAATCACCATTACTTTCAAAAACACTTAGAGAAAAAGAATGGTATAAAATTAGAAGATGTAGGGGGCTATGGCATTGCCTGTAGTAGATAAGGACGGAAAGCTACAGTAAGGTCATATATAGATTCAGGTATAGGTGTGGTTGATTATTCAAAGAAGAAAGAGGCGGCTGCAAAATTTTGTAGCATTTTTAACTGTAGGTGAAGGAGCTAATATTTTTGGTAAACAACTTACAGGTACATCTGCTAAAAAAAGATTTTTGAAGTGGACAAGAGCTTGTTTGCAAGTGATACAGCTAAAGAAGGTTGGGATTTAATAGTTAATCTTATTGATACGGCAACAGCTGATAGAAATAATGTATCAGGATATTCAGATATAGAAGGTGCCGAGGTTCAAAAATGTTATAAATGGTACTAAAACTGTAGATGAGGTAGTATCAGATTTAGATAAAGAGTGGAATGGTGGAAAGTATTAGACTTGTTAGGGGGCTTAAATGGCTGAGAATCGACCTATAAGTAGAACACGTAACAGAAGAAATAATAGGGCAGGATTTTTCTTTCTCCTGCCCTTGATAATAATATTTTATTTCTTTATTGGGATACAGTTTTTACTTTTTAATATCAAATAGTTTCAATTATGTAACAATAAGCTTTTAAAAATAGTAGCTTTGTAGGTTTAAATAATTATAAGACTGTGTTAAGAGATAAAGCATTTTATATTTCATTATTTAATACATCTCATATTATCTGCGGCTAATATCTTTTTGCGGATTGACCTTCGGTTTTTATAGCAATAATTCTGAATTTTAAGTTTAAGATGAAAGGTTTTTCATGCTTTATTTTTTTATACCGTCCATGTTACCCATAGCTTTAATGGCTACAGTTTTTGGCTCTATGCTGGAATATAAAAATGGAATAATAAATATTATCCTAAGAAATCTAAATTTAGGGTATATTTGCAAGTAGATGGTTGGCAGACCCTAAACTGGCTATAATTTCAGTCAGCTCGGTTTCTATATTTTTGATAGGGATTCCTATAATGTACTATACGGCAGATTTAACAACTATAAGTGATAGTATCTTAGAGGCGGCACTTATGGATGGGGCAAGATTTAGACATCAGATTGCACTTTATTATATATCCTATGTTGAAAAACACATCGAACTATTATTCTATCTATGTTACTTGGTGGATTTAGAGAGATGGAAAGAGTATTTTAATGACGGATGGAGGTCCGGGAGGAAAAACTGAAAATAATAGGAACTTACATATATAGAGCGACCAGGTCGGCAGGTTCAAATATAGGTTTAGTATGTGCAGTTGCAGTTATTATATTATTGATAGCTTTTATTATTTCTTTTTATACAGTTAAAACTTATGGAGAAAAATGGATAAGATGAGAACAAAGAAAAAAATGGAAGATAAGGATTTATTTATAGTATCAAAAATGTAAAGATTATGTTGTTTTTCTTTTTTGATTTTAATGACTCTATTATGGGCTGTACCTGTATACTCCTTAGTTAAAGATTCTTTAAAGGTAAATGGTTTTGATAATTACATATATGTACTTAGTAATAAAAATAAACGGAGTGGCATTTTATGTATATTTTATAAATTCACTTATAAAATGCGAGTTTGGCATCTTTATTACTCGTATTTATATGTTCTTTTGCAGGCTTTTGCCTTTTTCAAAAATAGAATTTACAAATAAAAATTTAATATATAGTTTGGTGCTTATGTGTTTGGCAATATCGGGACCTATACTTATAATACCTTTGTTTTATATTTATAAAATTTACATTTGTATAATAAACATTTAGCCATTATTTTATCAGAATGCCTTATAACTATACCCTTTTGGCGTCTTGATGATGAAGAACTTTGATGCTTTACCTAAAGAATTGATGGAATCGGCGGATGTAGACGGAGCAAGTATAAGTCAGATATTTTTCAAAAATATACCTACCTTTATCTAAACCTGCACTTATAAATTTGGTAGTTTTACAATTAATGTGGTCGTTTCAGGACTTTCTATTTCCATTATTATTTTTGACCAAAGATAAAGTTATACACAATGACAGTGGCTGTAAATGCTTTTAAAGGTGCTTTATGGTATGAGTCCTCAAAGCTTGGGCAGATATAATGTGGTTTTGGTACTTATATCTATACCTACGATATTGATATTTATAATAGCTAGAAAAATATATAGTAAATGGACTTACATCAGGAGCGGTGAAGGAGCAAGATGGAAAACAAAATTATGGTATAAAACACAAGCGACTTTCTTTTACGCAAGCTTTACCTATAGGAAACGGAAGCCTTGGAGCTATGGTATATGGAAAAGTTCCGAGGAATATATAAGCCTCAAATATAGATACATTATGGTCCGGAACAGGTAGGAAACAAGATAAATATTTGGATAGGTCTATATTGGAGGAAGCTAAAAACTATCATTAAGTGGGAAATATTATGAAGCTGATAAATTGGTAGAAAAATTTTATTAGGAGAATACATGAATCTTATATGCCACTTGGCATCTTAAAAGTATAGATATATAAATATAGATAAGCTTCTAGGGAATATAAAAAGGGAATTAGATTTAGAGAAAGCTATAGTCAAGACCAATTTTTAAGTGGAGATATAGAATATACATCAGAAATTTTCGCATCATATCCTGCCAAGGCTATTATTTTAAGTATTAGGGCAAGTAAGAAATCTGCTTTTAAATATTGAATTTGCATTAGAATCAAAGCTAAAAGTTGATATTATAGCTGATAAAAAGTTTCAGTATAGTGAAAGGTTTTGCACCAAGTCATGTAGAACCCAATTATGTAGATAGTAATAATCCCTATAATATATGATGAAAACAATTCGGGTATGCCTTTTTGTACTTATATGGAGATAGAAAGTGAAGATGGAATAATTACTGCAAATAGTAATAAGATTTATGTTAAGGCTGCAAGTGAGATAAGAATTATACTAACTGCCGATACTGGATATCTTAAGAGAAAATATAGTATAGATTATGATATAAATAGATGTATACAAGCTTGCAAAAAAAGGATGGAGGGATAAGAAATAAATCCTATACATATATATATACAAGAGCATCTTAATGATTATCAAAAATTATTTTATAAATCTATCTTTAAGTTGGAAAGTGAAACGATAAAAGGAGATACATCTGAGAGAATTAAACTCTTTAGAGAAGGTAGTGAGGATTTAGGACTTTATTGCTTATATTATCATTACGGTAGATATTTGCTTATATCAAGCTCCAGAAAAGGTAGCGAAGCCTCTAATTTACAAGGAATATGGAGCGAAGAGCTAAGACCGGCATGGAGCAGTAATTTTACTATAAATATTAACACACAAATGAATTATTGGCCGGCAGGAGTATGTAATCTCCTTGAGTGCTATGAACCGCTTTTAAGCTTACTTAAAGATTTAAGTGTAGCGGGGAAGGAAACGGCGAAAAAATTTTTATTGCGAAGGTTGGGTTGCCAATCATAATGTTGATATATGGAGAAGTACAAAGGCAGTTGCCGGTATGGCTAAATATGCTTTTTGGCCTATGGGAGGTGTTTGGTTATACAAGTCTTTTTGAATATTATAAGTACACAAGAGATAAAGACTTATTAAATAAAGAGATATACCCTATATTAAAAAGGAAGTGCCGAGTTTTGTTTATCATGGCTTAAAAAAATTGTATGATGGATATTACCATACACCGCTGTCTACTTCTCCGGAAAAATACATTTTTATGATAAGGATGGAAGAGAGTGTGCTATGTTATAGTTCTACTATGGATATAGCTCTTATAAAAAGAGTTGTTTAAGGATATTTTATATAGTAGTAGAATTTTAAAAATTGAAGATGATTTTATAGCAAAAATTAAAGAGAGTTTATGCTAAGCTACCTCCGTATAAGATAGGAAAAAGATGGTAAACTACAAGAGTGGATAGAAGATTTTAGCGAGGTAAATAAAGGTCATAGACATTTTTCACCTTTATTTGCCTTTTTCCGGAACAACAATAAGTGATAAAGAAAAATGAAAAAAATTTATAGCTGCCGTAGAGAAGTTCATAGAAATTAGACTTGAAAAATGGAGGTGGACATACAGGCTGGAGTCTTGCTTGGATAATAAATTTATACGCTAAACTGGGAAATGTAGAAAAAGGCACTAAAAATATTTAAGAGAGCTTATAGCAAATTCTTCGTATGATAATTTGCTTGACCTACACCCTCCTCTTGAGAAAAATGAATTTGAAAAAAAGTAGTTTTTCAAATTGACGGTAACTTTGATGGAATAAGTGGAATAGCAAATATCTTACTTAAAATGTATAAATGGCAAAGATGAAAATGTCTAAAAATCTGACTAAAATTTGGAAAAAGGCAGTATAAGCGGTTTGTTGGATTTTTGAAGGTAAAGAAGTGAATTTAGAGTGGTAGAAATTACCCCCGGTATATTTATATTTTTAGATATACTGGGGTATAATAAAATTTTTGGTTTGTGTAAGACGGTATGTGGATAGTTGTCTAAGTTACCTTGCATACGTTTGTATAGCAATTTTGCGGCATTTTTTCCCATTTCATCTATAGGTTGTTCAACAAAAGAAAGCTTAGGCTTTACAATGTTGACTAAAGGCAGATTATCAAAGCCTATCACAGAAAAATCCTTAGGTATTTGCAGATTTAGATTATTGATTGCTATATAAGCACCTACAACCATATCATAATTACTGATAAAAAAACAGCACTAGGTCTATTTTTCAAATTTGCCAGCTTAATCATAGCTTCATATCCACCCTCACTGGAGTAAAATCCATATTGAATATACTCATCAGGAATCTCAAGCTCAGCCTCCAACATAGCTTTTTTATAACCATTTAAACGTGTTATAGAGGTATAGTGTTCATAGTTGCCTGCAATAAAAAGCTATTTTTAGTATGACCAAGAGAAATAAGTTTTTAATGGGTTCATAAACGGATTTTGTATTATCTAATACTATGCTGTCAATAATTTTATTTTCTATTATTTGGTCTACAACAACTAAAGGAGTATTACTGTTTTTTTATCAGATCTATTTGCTTGCCTGTGTTATCGAAAGGAATAAGTATGATGCCGTCTATCATACGTTCTAATAAAAATTTTGCTAGTTCCATATCTGCATCATTATGACATTCACAGACTATGATGGTATATCCCTTGGGTAATAGATAAGCTTCTATTGAAGAAACTATAGAAGTACAAAAGTTCGATGTAAGCATAGGGAAGTAGAATTGCTGCGAGTAAGTTTTTGAGTTGCGTAAGCCTTTTAGCTATGTTATTAGGTTTATAGTCAAGTTCTTTTTATGGCATTCTCTATCAATATTTTATTTTTCTCTTTAATAGTTTGACCGTTTATATATTTGCTGACAGTTCCAAGTGATAATCCGGACAGCTTAACTACATCTCTAATAGTAGACGACATAAAATCTCCCTAAAATTCAAAAATCTATCTTTATACATGAACAAAAAATGTAACATTTACATTATAAGGCTTTTTGAGATTATAGTCAATATGAATGGATTTTTAAATTTATAGCTTTATAATTAATTTTTATTGTATATTTGCCAAGCTCAAAAAAGTATGATACAATATTCTAAATTAGAACCTAATATTTTGTATATGGAAGGAGATAATATGGGAAAAGATACATTAAAATAAGCTTTGATGAACTTCTACAAGTGTCAAGACTTAATAGTTTAATCAATAAAAAGATGAAGAAGAAAAGATACTATTCTTTGGATACTCGCAATAATAGGTGCTGTAGCGGCAGTGGCAGGTATAGCTTATGCAGTATATAAATTCTTTACACCTGATTATTTAAAAAGAATATGAAGATGATTTTGAAGATGATTTCGATGATGATTACTTTGAAATAGAAGATGAAGAAGAAAAAGTAGAAGAATAAATTCACTAAAATCCGTGGCAAAAGCTACGGATTTTTTTATATAAAAAGTAAAAGAGGTAAAAATGAAAAAGGCGATGTATATAGAGCTAAACTTGATTATACAAGCTTTCCTGATATAGCTTTTATGTAAACATAGATGGGAATATAGTTGAGTTAAAAAGTTATAGAAGGACAAGAAGTAGAATTTGTAATAAATAAAAAGAAAAATAGGGCAAGTGGACGTGTAGTTAATATAATAAATAAATCTCTTTTGCAAGATAATGAAGGTTGTAGTTTAGATGGTATTTGTGGAGGTTGTTTGTATCAAAGTCTTAGGTACGAGGAACAGGCTAAAATAAAAGATAGACAGATGAAAGCTCTAATAGATAAGGCAAACGAAGAAAAAAATACTTATAGATGGAGAAAGTATAAGTAGAGTAGATGAGTATACTTGGGAAGGCATAGAAAAAGCCCTATAGTAGTGGATATAGAAATAAGATGGAATATAGTTTTGGAGATGAATATAAAGATGGTCCGCTTAGTCTTGGTATGCATAAAAAGCATCAACTTATGATATAGTAAAAACAGATACTTGTAATATAGTACATGAAGATTTTTAATATAATACTTGCAGAAACCTTTGGAATTCTTTAAAGCTAAAAAATTTGCCTTATTATCATAAAATGCGTCATGATGGTTTTCTAGACATTTACTTATTAGAAGAAGTATAAAAAAACGAAGAGTTATTGGTTGATTTAGTAACAACAAGCAGCTTAGAAAAGTGCATAGATCCAAATAGTTTAACAAAAGAAGAAATAGAAAAGCTCGAATTAGAAAAAAAGATTTTAAAAAAGTATTATAGTTGAGTGGAAAGAAAAAATCTTGGATTTAGAGAGAAGAGGGGCTCTAAAAGCTAAGATTTCGGTATTTTGCATACAAAAACAATTCTTATGCAGATGCAGTTCTGGATTATGGGACAAACATCTTATATGGAAAAAGATTATATAAGTGAAAACTTACTTGGCTTAGATTTTAAAATTAGTATTTTTTTCGTTTTTCAAACTAATTCCCTAGGTGCAGAACTTTTATATAAAAAGTAGGTGAGTATATGGGAGATACTAAGGGTAAGAATGTATTTGATTTATATTCAGGAACAGGGACTATTTCACAATTATTAGCTAAATATGCAGATAAGGTCTACGGTATAGAAATTATAGAAGAAGCGGTTTTTAGTGGCTAGAGAGATGCAAAAAGAAATAATATTACTAATTGCGAATTTATAGCAGGAGATGTACTAAAAGTCATAGATGAGATTGAAATAAGACCTGATATTATAGTTCTTGACCCTCCTAGAGATGGTATACATCCAAAGGCTTTTACCTAAAATAATTAATTTTTCTGCGAAAAATTGATATATGTTGCTTGTAAACCAAGTTCTTTTTGCCAGAGATTTACTTAAATTAAAAAGAAGCAGGGTATAAGTTGGAAAAAGCAATAGCTGTAGATATGTTTCTCAAACACCAAATTGTGAACTTGTAGCCTTACTTAAAAGAGAATAAGTTTACTTAGTAGTTTTAAGATTTTAAGTTTCGTGATACAATATATTTTTAGAAAAATTTTAAGTATAATTATATATTGGCTTTGAAAGGAGTAAATTTTAATGATGGATAATAGGGATAGAGCTGAAAGCGTTCTTGGAAATTACCTGTTATGGCCTTTTATTTACATCTTTGCTAATGATTATAATGACTCTCATTGTATATTGTTTTAATAAAAATTGCTGTAGTAAATGCTGTTTTTACTATATTAATGATAGTATTATTAATATATATATATCTTAGAGAGAGAAAGTCCATACTTGGGAATATAATAAAAGTTTTCTATGGAAAGTAATAATTCCATGATAAGTTTATTTAAAGATATGGATATTCCTTTATATGATAATAGAAGAAGATGGACATATTCTGTGGAAAAATAAAAGCTCTTAGTGAAAAGTTAGAGAATTTTGTTAAAAAGACTAATAATATATCTTCTATTTTCCAAGGGATTAATATAAGAGAAATTATAGCCGGATATGGTAAAGACTACTATGAATTAGGTGATAAGAAATATAATATAGAAATAAAAAGAAACAAAATTTGAAAAATTCTAAAGTCTTTGTTGCCTGTATTTATGATAATACAGAGCTTATTGATGCTAAAAATAGAAGTGGAAAAATACTAAAGCTGTTATTGGTATTGTATATTTAGATAACTATGATGAAGTTATGGAAAATATAGAAGAGGTAAGACGTTCTTTATTAGAAGCTTTGGTAGATAGAAAGATAAATCAATATTTTTACGTTATGATGCAATAGTAAAAAGTTAGAGAAAGATAGATATGTATTCTTTGTACAAAAATTCTAACTTGATAAAATGGAAGAAACAAAATTTGATATACTGGAAGAGATTAAAAATGTCAGTATAGGAAATGATATGAGAATGACACTTAGTATAGGTGTTGGAATAGGCTCGAAATATATACAGGGAATTATGAGTTTGCAAGGCTTGCTATAGATATGGCACTAGGACGTGGTGGAGATCAGGTAGTAGTAAAAAAATAGTGAAACTATTAGATATTTCGGTGGAAAGTCTAAAAACAGTTGAAAAAACACAAGAGTAAAAGCTAGAGTAAAGGCACATGCACTTAGAGAACTTATGGCTAGTAAAGATAGAGTTATTATTATGGGACATAAGAATATGGATATAGATGTTCTTGGTTCAGCGGTTGGTATATGGCGTATAGCAACACATTTTAATAAAAAAGCACATATAGCTATAGGGGATATAAATGCCTCATTGAAGCCACTTATATCAATGTTTACAAATGGAGATTATCCGGAAGATATGTTTCTTACTGCTGATAAGATAAAAACTCTCATAGATTCCAATACTATGTTGGTAGTTGTAGATGTAAATAGACCTAGTATCACAGAAGTACCTGAACTATTGCAAAAGATAAAAACTATAGTAGTTTTAGATCACCATAGACAAAGTAGTGAAATTATTGACAATGCAGTTCTTTCTTATGTGGAGCCTTATGCAAGTAGTGCTTGTGAGATGGTAGCCGAGATTGTACAATATATTAGCGATGATATGAAATTAAAACAGGCGGAAGCTGATGCTATGTATGCAGGTATAGTTATAGATACCCTTAATTTCACAAATCAAACAGGCGTGCGAACATTTGAGGCTGCAGTATTCTTAAAAGAGAAAAGGTGCAGATGTTACAAGAGTAAGAAAGTTATTTAGAGATAAATTAAATAATTATCAAGCAAAAGCCAGAATAATAGATGCGGCAAGGGTATTTATGAACTATTATGCTATAAGTGAATGTACAAGCAGTGATGTGGATAGTCCCACAGTTGTCGGTGCACAGGCGGCTAATGCTTTGCTTTGATATAGTAGGTATAAAGGCAAGCTTTGTAGTTACTTTATATAATAATACTATTTATGTAAGTGCCAGAAGTATAGATGAAGTAAATGTGCAACTTGTCATGGAAAGACTTGGTGGTGGTGGACATAGAACTGTTGCCGGAGCTCAATTAAAGGATATGAGTGTAGAGGAAGCTATAAAAATATAGAAGATGTTTTGAGAGATATGATAGAGAAAGGTGATATATAAGATGAAAAATAGTTTTATTGGAAGATGTTAAAAGTTTAGGGAAAAAGGTGATATAGTTGAAGCTAGCGAGGGCTATGCAAAGAATTTTATTTTGCCTAAAAAATTAGGGGTTGAAGCAACAAAGGAAAAACTTAAATACCTTAAAATTACAAAAAGCTAATGAAGAAAAGATAGCAAAGGAGAAATTAGAGGCTGCAAAAGAATTAGCGAAGAAGTTAGAAGTCGGAGAAGTGGTTCTTGGTATAAAAGCCGGTAAAGATGGTAGAACTTACGGTTCTATATCAACTAAAGAAATACATGAGGCTATTTCTAAAACAATTGGATTTAGAAGTAGATAAAAAGAAAATAGTTGTAGCAGATGCGATAAAGACTTTTGGGACTCATGAGGTTGTTGTTAAATTACATCCACAGGTACAAGCTAAATTAAATGTAAAGGTAAGAGAAGAATAATTTTAGGAGAATTAAATGGAAGAAGCCTTATTAAAAAAGGGTATTACCACATAGTATAGAAGCTGAAAAATCAGTTCTGGGTTCTATGATGATTAATAGAGATGCTATAGTTTCAGCTATAGAAATTATAAGTGCGAATGATTTTTATTCTAAGCAAAATGGAATTATTTTTGAATGTATAACAGAAATATATAATAATGGAGAAGATGTTGATCTTGTTATATTACAAAATAAGTTGAATGAGAAAGATGTAGCCCCACAGGTTAGCTCTATAGAATATTTAAAAAGATATTGTACTTTCCGTACCTACATCTACAAATATAAAAATCTTATGCTACTATAGTAAAGGAAAAAAATCAACTCTTAGAAGTTTAATTAAGATAAATGAAGATATAGCAGATACTTGTTATGCCGGAAAAGAAGAATTATCTTTATCTTAGAGAAAACGGAAAAAAAGATATTTTTGGGCTTTTGCAACAAAAGGGAAATTCTGAGTTTACTCCTATTTCAGTGGTTGCTGAAAAATGTTTTTGAGATGATAGATAAAGCTAGTAGAACAAATGAAACTGTAACAGGCGTTCCTACAGGTTTCTTTGATTTGGATTTTAAGACTAGTGGCTTTCAAGCTTCTGATTTAGTTCTTATAGCTGCCAGACCGTCTATGGGTAAGACTGCTTTTGTTTTAAAATGTAGTTCAGCATATAAGTATGAAGAAGCAATTGCCGTGTATAGTATTTTTCTTGAGATGAGTAAGGAACAATTGGTTAATAGACTTATAGCAATGGAAACCGGTATAGATTCTCAGAAACTTAGAACCGGTAAATTGAATGATAATGATTGGGAAACTTTGGTACATGGAGTTACAGGAGTAGGGGAATCAAGTCTTATTATAGATGATACACCGGGTATAAGTTTAAATGAACTTAGAAGTAAGTGTAGAAAGATGAAACTTGAAAAAGGTCTTAGTATAATAATAATAGATTATTTTGCAACTTATGTCAGGTAGTGGAAAATCTTCAGAAAAAATAGACAGCAAGAGATTTCAGCCATATCAAGAGGTCTTAAGGCACTTGCAGAGAGATGCAAGCACCTGTAATAGCTTTATCTCAGCTTTCGTGCTTGTGAAACCAGACCTGATCATAGACCCTATGCTTTTCGGATCTTAGAGAATCGGGAGCTATAGAGCAGGATGCGGATATAGTTATGTTTCTGTATAGAGATGATTATTATCATAAAGATACAGAACATCCAAATGAAGCGGAAGTTATTATAGCAAAACAAAAGAAACGGCCCTATAGGAACAGTTAATTTATTATGGAAGCCTGAACTTACAAAAGTTTCTTAATATAGATAGAGGGCAGTATTAATTATGACTTGAAAAAGTTTATATAGATTAAGTTATATTTTGAATAAAAAGGAGTTTAATACCAACCAACTGGTATTAAACTCCTTTTCGTTAAGTAAAAATATCCTATACAGTATATCTAGGTGGTGAGTAATTTTATGGTTTAAAAATTACTTTTTGTTGATACTTTTAGAGGAACATCTTCTCCCTTTTCTACATCTTTTAAGTAAACTCTAAATATGAAAAGTCCAAGACAAACAAGTCCGAAAAATTATACCTATAATATTAGATATACCTTGTGCCATTCTAAGTCCTTCTTTAGCTTGTAAAATATAAGCACTACAAACTATAGACATAAAAAGTTGCAGGTATTGCAGCCATAAGACTTTGAACTTTTCCTTTATATTTGCAAAGGAAGGTAGCACTTGCCCATAAAGCCATCATAGCAAGAGTTTGGTTTGACCAAGAGAAGTATCTCCAAACTGCTGAATAATCCAGTTTTGATATTAAATATCCTATTATTAATAAAGGTGCTGTTAAAAAGCAGTCTTTTTGTTATCTTTTGGTCTATTTTAAACCAGTCAGCTATTATAAGTCTGGCAGATCTAAAGGCAGTATCACCGGAAGTGATAGGACAAGCTATAACACCTATCATAGCAAGAGCACCACCTGCAAGTCCTAGTAGAGATGTTGACATTTCATAAAATAGTATTAGAGTTACCGCCTTTCATATCTAATAGAGCTTGTAAGCCTGTACCTGCACCGTTTCTATCATAGTAGAATGCGATACCGGCAGCAGCCCAAATAAGGGCTATAAGACCTTCAGCAACCATAGCACCATAGAATACCTTGCGACCTTCTTTTTCATTCTTCAAACAACGAGCAATCATAGGAGATTGAGTTGCATGGAAACCCGATATAGCACCACAGGCAACAGTTATAAAACATAAGTGGCCATATTGGTAAGGCTTTTCCGGGATCAACATTACCAAAGTGATCCCAAAGCTCTAACATAGGTCTATCACCACTATGTAAAATTGTTGCTCCACCTATACCAAGTGCCATTATAATTAAGCATAAACCGAAGATAGGATATATTTTACCTATTATCTTATCTATAGGAAGTAAGGTGGCAAGGAAATAATAAATTAAAATAACTATTGTCCAAAATTGAACGTTTAAGGCTGATGGTGTAAGTAGGGCAATAAGTTGAGCTGGTCCTACCATAAAAACTACACCAACCATTAAAAAGAAGTATAACAGAGAAAACTCTCATAACCTCAGCCATAACAGGGCCAAGATATTTTCCTACAATTTCAGATATAGAAGCACCGTTATTTCTTTCAGACATCATACCTGAGAGATAATCATGTACAGCTCCCGCGAAGATAGTTCCAAAAACTATCCAAATATAAACCACAGGTCCCCATAAGGCACCGGAAACAGCTCCGAATATAGGACCCAGTCCTGCAATATTAAGAAGCTGAACTAAAAAGGCTCTTCCTGATTCCATAGGAACAAAGTCGACACCATCTTCGTTTTTCGTAGGCGGCAGTTTTTTTCTGTCGTCAGGCTTGAAAACGTTTTCAATTACTTTGCCATAAGTAAAGTAACCCAGTATTAATAAAATAACACCTAGAAAAATGAAATCATATTAATTCTCCTCCTTTTGATCTCTTGTCATATAATTTTAATGCTTTATATACAAAATGTCAATATTATAGAAAAATAAGGTTTTATATATACAAATCAACTAAAATTTTAATCTTAGTTAAAATAAGAAACGCCTATTAAAAATACTATTAAAATAAAAATATAGATTAATAATTATACAAAACAAATAATTAAAAACTAAATTTTAATGAAAGAAAAAGACGTTCAGACTAGAACGTCTTAAATCTTTAGAAATTTAATTGCTTATAATTGCCTCTGTAGGGACAAACTGAAGCTGCAGTACCACAATCGATGCAAGCATCAGCATCTATATTGTATTGTGTATCTCCTCAGAAATCGCATTTACTGGGCACTCTGGTTCGCAAGTTCCACAACTTACACAAGCATCTGTAATTGTATATGCCATATCACGAATCCTCCTTATTTTTAAATGTTATTCAACGCATTGTCATTTTATATCATTAAAATTTAAAAAGCAATATATCTTTGATATGCTTTGTAAAATATACAATTCTAGCAGTTTGAAACTCCTAACTGCTAATTTGTTACAGTATATATATGTGTTGCCGGAACTAAAAATCCTTTTTCGCAGTCTGGCGACTATGTTTGTAAGTTCTTTTATTAAAATATCAGCCTCCTCTTTAGTTGTATCTTTACTAAGTGAAAGTCTTATACTGGATTTGGCTTTTTCTTGGCTAAGACCTAAGGCTATTAGAACATGGCTGGCATCTAGAGAGCCGGAACTACAAAGCTGAACCGCCGGAAGCACAAATACCTACATTATCAAGCATAAGTAAAATAGTTCGCTATCAATATTTCCAAAGCAAATATTGATATTATTTCTGAAGTCTGTTATTTAAGCCACCATTGACGCTGGAATCAGGTATATCTTTTAGTAAGTTTGAAATAATATAATCTCGTAAATTACTAATATATTTTGTGTTGCTGTCCATATGTCTATGAGCTAATTCACTAGCTTTTTGACATACCTATTATAGCCGGGTACGTTTTCAGTACCTGCTCTCCTTTTTCTTTCTTGGCTACCTCCATGTATTAGAGAACGAATTTTAAGCCCTGTTCTTATATATAAAAAGCCTATTCCTTTAGGGCCCATTAAACTTATGTGCACTTGCGCTAAGCATATCTATACCCTAGTTCATTTACATTAATAGGAAGATGTCCATAAGCTTGGACAGCATCGGTATGAAAAGCTATATTATATTTCTTTGCTATTTTTTTCCTATTTCTTTTATGTTTTTGAATGCTGCCAATTTCATTATTTGCAAACATAATACTTATTAAAAATAGTATCATCTTGTATAGCTTTTTCTAAATCATTAATATCTACAAAGCCATTTTTATCTACATCAAGATAAGTTACTAAAAAGCCCTCTTTTTCCAAATGGGAGAGGGTATTAGTACAGCGTGATGCTCTATTTTGCAACTGATAATATGTTTTCCTTTTTCTTTTAAAAGCTCTTGCACCTTCTTTTAAAAGCCCAATTATCTGCTTCCGTTCCACCCGGAGGTAAAGTATATTTCACGTGAGTCTGCACCTATGCTAGCGGCAATGAAATCTCTGGCATCATCAATTTCGCTTTTTATATCTCCTGCAAAAGTATATATAGCTGAGGGGTTAGCGTAGTAGTTTGTAAAAAAAGGGTAACATAGTATCAAGTACCTCTTTATCAAGTTTAGTTGTTGCCGCATTATCAAAAATAAATAATTTTTTATCTATCACATCTTTTCCTCTCTTTTATTAAAAAGTATATTTATGCTATCATTAATAACAATATAGATTATTGAATCGGTCTAATATTCTAAATTTGAATTTTTACATATATAGCATCTTCTTATGTAATTTTAAATGATTTTATTAGTAAATCAATACTAGATTTGCTTTTTATTTCGGAATGATAGAAAAGAGGTTTATATAGATGGAAAAAGAAAAAGTTGTTGTTGGTATGTCGGGCGGTGTTGATTCCAGTGTTGCAGCCTATCTTTTGAAAGAACAAGGTTATGATGTTGTTGGAGTAACTATGCAAATATGGCAGGATGAGGATGATGATGCAGTTCAGGATAATGGTGGTTGCTGTGGATTAGTGCTGTAGATGATGCCAGAAGGGTAGCGAGGTCTATAGGTATTCCCTACTATGTGATGAATTTTAAAAATGAGTTTAAGGATAAGGTTATAAATTATTTTGTAGATGAATATTTAAAAAGGTAGAACACCCTAATCCATGTATAGCTTGTAATAGATATGTTAAATGGGAAAGTTTATTAGATAGAAGTATGTCTATAGGTGCTGACTATATAGCAACAGGGCATTATGCAAAAAGTAGTAAAAACTTGATAATGGGAGATATACACTTAGAGTATCAAAAACAGATGCAAAAAGATCAGACCTATGCCTTATATAATTTAACACAGGAACAACTGTCAAGAACTTTAATGCCTGTTGGAGATTATACAAAGGATGAAATAAGAGAAATTGCCACAAAAGTCAATGCAAGAGTTGCAAAAAAGCCGGACAGTCAGGAAATATGTTTTATACCTGATCATAATCATGCACGTTTTATAGAAGAAGAGACGGGTAAGAAATTTGAAGAGGGTAACTTTGTCAGTGCAGACGGAGAAATACTTGGAAAGCATAAAGGTATAGCAAAATATACTATAGGTCAAAGAAAGGGTTTGGGAATAGCTCTTGGACACCCTATATTTGTTAGTGAAATAAGACCGGACACAAATGAAGTTGTTATAGGAGAAGAAGCTGATGTCTTTTTCTAAAGCACTTATAGCAAATGATATAAATTTTATGTCTATAGAAGGTATAAAAAGAAGGTGAGAGTATTAGAGCTATAGGGAAAAATAAGATATTCACATAAAGGTCAAGCTTGTACGGTAACAAAATATGAGGCTGACAAGATAAAAGTGGTTTTTGATGAAAATGTAAGGGCTATAACACCGGGTCAAGCTGTGGTTTTATATGATGAAGAAGGTTATGTTATAGGTGGAGCCAGTATAATAGGAAAGTTGGAGTAGTATATGAGAAAAAGGTTTATTTTATGGATTGCTTATTATTGGTGCTTTAAGTAGTGTTTTTGCAAAAAGTAAATTCTACTCAAGCTAGTGTTATAGTAGCAACTAAAAAGGTAGTGAGTGGTGTAAAAGAGTTAAAAAGAACAAAGTAAAGTGCAAGCTAAAGATGGAAGAATGGCAGATGGAACAAAAGTGCTTTTGAATCCTGATTGGGAATATGCTAAATTCTCAAAAATCACCTCGGGAGAGGCGGTATTTTTATAGAGCTGAAAAATAATGTCAAAAAAATATAACAATAGCAGTAAATGCCGGTCATGGGACAAAAAGGTGGAGAAAAAGTGAAAACCCAAGTTCATCCTGATGGTAGTGCTAAAGTTACAGGAGGAACCACAAAAAGAAGGAGCCTTGAGTGCAGTAGCAGTGTCTTCAGGAATGACCTTTACAGACGGAACCAGTGAAGCAAGTGCTAATTTAAAAGTGGCAATGAAGTTAAAAGAAGTCTTACTCTCAAGAGGTTTTTGATGTTCTTATGATGAGAGATGCTGAAGATGTTCAACTTGATAATATAGCAAGAACAGTTATAGCAAAATAATATAGCAAAAAGCACATGTAGCTGTACATTTTGATTCTACAAATAGCAATAAAGGTGCATATTATATGGCAGTGGCTAATAATAAGACTTATAAAAGTATGGAACCGGTAGCTCAAACTGGAAAAATATAAATGCACTTGGAGATAATATTATAGCCGGTTTAAAAAGCCAGGAATGTAAAGATCTTTGGTTCCGCAGCATGGGTATGGATTTAACGCAAACTTCATATTCAACTATACCTAGCGTGGTTGTAGAATTGGGAGATAAAATAACTGATTATAAAGCTGCTACAGAAAGTATGGCAAATGGTATAGCTGATGGAATAGAAACTTATTTTAAAACAAAAATAAAAAGCAAAAGGATTTTTGTATGATTTATTTTGATAATGCGGCAACATCAAAGAAAAAAACCGGATGAAGTTATAGAAGCTGTAGTAGCTGCAATGACTAATTTGGGGAAATGCAGGCAGAGGGGTAAATGCAGCTTCTTTAGATGCGGGAAGAGTAGTTTTAGATACTAGGAAGAAAATAGCTAAATTATTCAATATTAAGGATTGTAATAATATTGCATTCACATATAATTCAACAGAAAGTCTAAATATAGCTATAAAAAGGATTTCTATGAGAGAAGGTATACATGCCATAAGTACAATTTTAGAACATAATTCTGTACTTAGACCCTTGTATGAATGTGAAAAAGGGTTTGGAAATTGATTTTGTAAGAGCAGATGAGTTTGGAAAATCCTATATATGAAGAATTTGAAAGTTTAATCAGAAATAATACAAAAGCTATAGTTTGTACACATGCTTCTAATTTAACCGGAAATATAGTTGATATAGGGAAAATAGGTAAGCTTTGTAAAGAGAGAGGGCTTATATTTATAGTGGATGCTTCACAGACGGCCGGAGTTATTCCTATAGATGTAGAAGATATGAATATAGATATTCTTTGTTTTACAGGTCATAAGAGTTTGCTTGCACCTCAAGGAACAGGAGGCATATATATAAATCCTGAAATATATATTGAGGGACTAAAGATCCGTGGAACAGGTATAAATACTTATTCAAAAATACAACCTAAAGAGATGCCTACCAGATTAGAAGCGGGAACTTTAAATGTGCATGGAATAGCGGGTTTAAATGCCGCACTTTCTTATATAGAAAGATATGGAATTGACAATATAAGGAATAAAGAAGAAAAACTGTGTGAATACTTTTATTCAAAAATAAAAAGAGTTATCTGAAATTTCAGATATAAAAATATATGGAGATTTTAGTTCTTTTAACAGATGTCCTATAGTTTCTATAAATATAGAAGATATAGATTCATCTGAGATAGGTGATATATTATATAGTGAATTTGAAATTAGTGTGGAGTGGAGGTCATTGTGCACCTTTGATGCATGAACACTTTGGAACAAAAGAACAAGGTATGGTAAGGTTTAGTTTTTCGCATTTTAATACCATAGAAGAAATAGATTTTTGTATAGAATCTTTAAAAATATTCTTGGTCATAACTGATAAAAACAAGGTTTTGTTTTTGTGCATTTTTGTATAGAAGCCTTGTGAATACTGGGTTTCTGATGCTTATAGATAAAATCTATATATTGACAATAAAAATAACATATTGCTATACTATTGGTATATTACAAGGATATGTTATTCATTAAATCTATTTATGGTATAGTAAATATAAACACTATGAAAAACTTGCTTTATAAAAGTTTGAGGTTTTAACAGTGAATTATTGGATTATAAATAAAAATGTAGGTTTTGAATAATTATATCATTACATAACCTTTACTTTTGGTTTTGGAGCTTGCAAAGAGTTTGTAGGGCTTGTTATAAAAAACAAATATAAGAAGGGGGTAGGATAATGACAGGTTCATTATTACTAGCAGCTGGAATAGACTTGAATAACATAGTCAATTTTATTAACAGCTATTTATCAAATATCCTAGTTGTTCTATTACTAGGTGGTGGAATTTGGTTTACTTTATTACTTCGTGGTATCCAATTCAGAGGATTTACGACAGGAATGGGAATGACATTTGACGGCCTTTTCTCAAAAAAAGGAGAAGCAGGTGCAGATGGTATGTCATCATTCCAAGCACTTGCAACAGCAGTAGCTGCTCAAGTAGGTACAGGTAATATAGCAGGTATTGCTACAGCTTTAACTATGGGTGGTCCCGTGCTATTTTATGGATGTGGATTGCGGCTTGCTTTGGTATGGCTACTATATTTGCAGAGGCTATGATGGCACAAAAGTTTAAGATTGTAAATGCGGCAGGTGAAACAACAGGTGGTCCTGTTTATTACATTAAGCAAGCGTTTAAGGGCGGTCTTGGACAATTTCTTGCAGGTTTATTTGCAGTATTAATAGTTTTTGCCTTAGGATTTATGGGAAATGCAGTTCAATCAAATTCAATAGCTGCATCTTTTGTACAGGCATTTAGCACAAGAAGCTTTCAAGATTCAACCTTGGTGGGTGGGACTTGGCAGTAGCTTGCATAAGCTTATATGTATTCCTAGGTGGTACAAAACGTATAGTACAAATCACAGAAGTTTTAGTTCCATTTATGGCAGCTACTTATATAATAGGTGCATTAATCATCCTATTGGTAAACTTCAAAAATATTCCTACAGGGTTCCATGATGTATTTGTAGGAGCTTTTAATCCAAGAGCGGTATTCGGTGGTGGATTTGGTGCTACAGTACAACTTGCACTTATGAAGGGTGTTTCAAGAGGATTATTTGCTAATGAAGCTGGTAAGGGTTCAACACCACATGCATCATGCGGTTGCAAAGTTAACCATCCGCAGAACAAGGTTTTGTAGCTATGGCAGGTGTGTTTATCTGTAGTTTCTGTATAGTTACTCTAACAGCTTTAGTTATTATTTGTACTAGAACAGCTGACGGTCAATCAGTTATTGCTTCAGGTTTGACCGGTGCAGAGCTTAGCCAAATGGCTTATTCTGCTACTGCAGCGGTAAAGCAGGTTATGTATTTATAGCTATTTGTATGTTCTTCTTTGCTTTCTCTACTATAGTAGGTTGGTTTTATTTCGGAAGAGCAAATATAAGCTACCTGTTTGGACAAAAGCTATTTTTACCTTATTCAATACTTGTTGCTATATGTATCTTCCTTGGTTCATTAGCAGAAGTTAAATTAGTATGGAAACATGGCTGATATGTTTAACTCAATGATGGTTATACCAAATATACTTGCATTATTTGCACTCAGCATGTTGATTAAGAAGATACATGATGATTATTACAATAATTTCAAAAAGAATAAATAGGGTTGATATTTCTAAAGAGAGAGCTATATAGCCACCGAAGAGGCAAGCCGTATGGTGAATCTTTCAGGTAAAAAGGATTTAGAAAAGGACTTAATTTGAATAAATAGTATTTACTAGATAAACAGAAGGACGAATGACTCTGCTAAGCGACATAAAGCTGGGTTGAGTTTTTCGTCCTTTTATATTGAAGATGATAAGACTTTTTAACTTAGGAGGATAGTATGATTAAAAAGCATTTTAGGGTTATTACTAATAATCCTTTGGTAAAGCGAAGAATTATCAAACAAAGAAGATATTTTGCTATTTTGAAGCTACTGGGATGAAGATATATTGCTCGAAGTTAGGGGCATGTATATACGATGGATATAAATTATTATCACATCCCTGTCCGCAGTGTTGCCGGGTGAAACACCTCATAAGTCAGTTTTAATATTCTACAAAGAAAAGAAACTGTTGATATACAAAGTGCCAGAATAATAGAACAGGCATTGGAAACAAGAAGAAAATTTGTAGATAGAACTAAAGGACTAAAAGAAAGTGTCTTAAGTGATTTCCAAATGGTAGATATGACTCTACTAGAAAGTGTATTGGAATCTGCTAATAGATTGTAATGTTGTTAAATTTGATTATCAGAGTGGCAAGTTTGCTCTGAAATATAAAAATATTATTAAGGGGGTATACCAAAAGTGAAAACTAGAATTAGGAAAAATTTTCATTAACGACATTCAGTTTGCTGAGGAATCCAAAGTCGAAAAATGGTGTTCTATGTATCTACAGAAGCTGTGCTGAGTATTAGAAGATGAGAAAATCAAATCAGTATCTTTCGACGTTGCAAAAACCAGGTGAATCAGTAAGAATTACACCAGTAAAAAGATGTTATCGAGCCAAGAGTAAAGGTTGAAGGTAACGGAGGGATCTTCCCTAGGAGTCATACAAAGTTGACAATGTAGGTTCAGGAAAGACTTATGCATTAAAAAGGAATGGCAGTTGTTACAGCCGGTAAGATCGTAGGTTTCAAGAGGGTGTTATTGATATGACAGGTCTTGGAGCAGAATATACACCATTCTCAAAGACAATTAACTTAGTTATGGTTTGTGAGCCAATAGACCATATTAAGCAACATGATTATGAGAAGGCAGTTAGATTTGCTGGATTTAGAGTAGCTACATACTTAGGTGAATTAGCTAGAAACTTAACCCAGATGAAGTTGAAGTATATGAGACATTACCTCTAAAAAGAGAGCATGGAAAAATATCCAAATCTTCCAAGAGTAGCTTATGTACAAAATGTTACAGAGCCAAGGTCTACTTCATGATACTTATGTGTATGGTGTTGATGCTAAGCAAATTATTCCTACAATTCTTTACCCAACAGAAGTTATGGATGGAGCTATTGTTTCAGGAAACTGTGTTTCTGCTTGTGATAAGAACCCAACTTATGTTCACCAAAACAACCAGGTTATTAAAGAGTTATATGCTGAGCATGGAAAGACAATTAACTTTGTTGGACAAATTATAACAAACGAGAACGTATATCTGCTGATAAAGAGATCATCAAATATGACAGCTAAATTATGTAGAATGTTAGATCTTGATGGTGCTATAGTATCACAAGAAGGTTTCGGTAACCCTGATACAGACCTCATTATGAACTGTAAGAAGATTGAAGCTGAGGGTATTAAGACTGTTATTATAACAGACGAGTATGCCGGTAGAGATGGTAAATCTCAAATCACTTGCAGATGCAGATGCTGCAGCTGATGCAGTTGTAACAGGTGGTAATGCTAACCAATTAATTACATTACCTAAGTTAGATAAAAGTTATTGGTACATTAGAGTATATGACAAAGATAGTTGGAAAATGTAGTGATACAACTGTAAAAGCAGATGGCCTCATTAGAAGTAGAACCAAGTTATTACAGGTGCAACTAACGAAACTGGTTTCGTAGATTAAGTGCAAGATAGGAGAGGTGAAGAAATGGCAAAATTAAGAGTAGTTCATTATATTAATCAGTTCTTCGCTCAAATCGGTGGAGAAGAAAAAGCTGATTATCCGTAGAATTAAGAGAAGGTGAAGTTGTTGGTCCAGGTCTTGGATTAAACAAAGAACTCAAGGAAGATGCTGAGATAGTTGCAACTATTATCTGTGGAGACTCATATTTTGGTGAGAATATAGATAAAGCAAAAAGCAGAGATACTTGAGTTAGTTAAAGCACAAAAAGCAGATATATTTATAGCCGGTCCTGCATTTAATGCCGGTCGTTATGGATTCGCTTTGTGCTACTATAGCAGCTGCTGTTAAAGAAGAATTAGGTATACCAGCTGTAACAGGTATGTATGTTGAAAACCCAGGTGCAGATTTAAAAGATAAAGTATATATATATCTACAAAAAACAATGCGGCAGGTATGGGAAAAGCTATACCTCCAATGGCTAAATTAGCTCTTAAATTGGCTAAGGGTGAAGCTATCGGTGCTTCTTGTGAAGAAGGATATATACCAAATGGTGTTCGTGTAAACTTTTTGAGAAGGAGACAGGTGCTAAGCGTGCTGTTGATATGTTACTTAAGAAATTAGCAGGTAAGGAATTTGTTACAGAATATCCAATGCCAGACTTCGATAGAGTTGTTCCAAACAAGGCAGTTAAGGATATAACAAAAGCTAAAAATCGCCTTTTGTTACTTCGGTGGTATTTGTCCAAAAGGTAACCCAGATCATATCGAGTCTTCAAATGCTACAAGATATGGTGAGTATGATATAACAGGTGTTAATGATTTAACAGAAGAAGCTTATGAAACAGCTCACGGTGGTTATGACCCAGTATATGCTAATGAAGATGCTGATAGAGTTCTTCCTGTAGATGTACTAAGAGATTTAGAAAAAGAAGGAAAGATCGGTTCTTTACACCACTTATTCTATACAACAGTAGGTAACGGTACAGCAGTTGCTTCAGCTAAAGGATTTGCAGAAGAATTTTTCAAAGAAATTATTAGCTGATGGAGTAGATGCAGTTATACTTACCAGTACTTGAGGCACCTGTACACGTTGCGGTGCAACAATGGTAAAAGAAATTGAAAGAGCCGGTATTCCGGTAGTTCACGTTTGTACAGTTACTCCTATATCTATGACAGTTGGTGCTAACAGAATAGTACCTGCTATAGCTATACCTCACCCACTAGGGCAATCCTGCTCTAGATAAAGATGAAGAAAAAGCTTTATGTCGTAAGATAGTTGAAAAAGCTTTAGTAGCTTTTAACAACAGAAGTAGATGATCAAACAATATTCTAAAAATTATTAAAAATTAAATAAATACAGCTTTTATCTGTTATGGGGTGAAAGGTTATATATTGACTTTTCACCCTGTATATGATAGATTTTAGTATGCTAATGGGGATGGTTAGGTAACTGGTGTGCCTCCTGGTCTTCAAAACCTGTGTTGAGGCGTGTGCGTCCTGGGTGGGTTCGATTCCCACACGTCCTCGCCAAATATTATGGGTATCATGCCTTTGATAAGAGCTGTCACACTTATATGGCAGCTCATTTTTGTTTTATAAAAAGTCCTGAGTTCAGGAGGATTTTTATAGAGTAAAAGAAAATCTATGGTTCTATAAATTAAGAACTTAAAATATAATATTATATAAGGAGGGAAGCTATGAGTAAGATTTATGATGTCGTTGTACTTGGAGCTGGTCCAGCAGGACTTTCAGCCGGTTTATATGCTGGAAGATCAAGACTTTCAACTTTGATAATTGAGAAAGGTCAAGATGGTGGACAAATAGCTATTACTGACGAAATTGAAAATTACCCAGGCCAATCACTTGAAGAAGAATCAGGTCCTTCTTTATTGCCAGAATGACAAAACAATGTGAGCATTTTGGTTGTGAGAGAGTTAAAGACACTATTAAATCTGTTGAGTTAGAAGGTGCAGTAAAGAAGCTGGTAGGAACTAAGGGTGAGTATTTAGCAAAAACAGTTATTTTGGCACCTGGTGCTTATGCAAGACCAATAGGTTGTTTAGGTGAAAAAGAATTTGCAGGTAGAGGAGTTTCTTATTGTGCTACTTGTGACGCTAACTTCTTTGAAGGATTTGAAGTATTTGTAGTTGGTGGTGGAGATTCAGCTGTAGAAGAGGCTATGTATCTCATCTAAGTTTGCTAGAAAAGTAACTATAGTACATAGAAGAGATGAGCTAAGAGCCGCTAAATCAATACAAGAAAAAGCATCTCAAAAGTAGAGAATCTACATTTTATGTGGGATACAGTAGTTGAAGAAGTTGGTGGAGATGACATTCTTCAATATATGATAGTTAAAAATGTAAAAACAGGTGAGGTTACTCGTATAGAAGCTGATGAAGAAGATGGAATGTTTGGTGTATTTGGCTTCATAGGTACTATACCTAATACAGAACTATTAAAGGATACCCACTTAAATTAGATGATAGAGGATATATTCCTACAGATGATGAGATGAAAACTAATATACCGGGAGTATTTTCAGCCGGTGATGTTAGAGTTAAATTCTTAAGACAAGTTGTTACAGCAGCGGCTGATGGTGCTATAGCAGCTATGCAATGTGAGAAATATCTTATGGAGAATGAATAATTAGGAGGAAAAACGATGTTAGATTTAACAAAAGATAACTTCGAAGAGGAAGTTTTAAAAAGCAGATGATTATGTATTCGTAGATTTTTATGGTGATGGTTGTGTTCCTTGTCAAGCACTTATGCCATTTGTACATGAACTTGCTGATAAGTATCATGACAGATTAAAATTCACATCATTGAATACAACAAAGGCAAGAAGACTTGCTATAGGACAAAAATACTTGACTTCCGGGTTATGGCTATCTATAAAGATGGTGCTAAAGTAGAAGAACTAGTTAAAGATGATGCTACAGAAGAAAAATATCCAAAAATGGTTGAGAAATACTTAAAGTAGGATATAATTTAATTTTGCTTTATAAAGCTAAAGCTTTTTAAGAATATAAATATTACTAATGAAGAAAGGAGATTATGAAATGGCTATTTTAAAAAGATAAAAAAAGTATATCATAGGAGACCGTGATGGAGTTCCAGGTCCAGCTATAGCAGAGTGCGTTGAAACAGCTGGTGGAGAAATCGTATTTTCTTCAACAGAGTGCTTTTGTCTGAACAAGCGCGGCTAATGGACCCTAGAGAATCAAAAGCGTGTTAAAGATTTTCGCAGACCAATATGGTGCAGAGAACTTAGTTGTAGTTCTTGGTGCAGCAGAAGGAGAGGCAGCAGGTTTAGCTGCAGAAACAGTAACAGCAGGAGATCCTACTTACATGCAGGCCCATTGACAGGAGTCCAGCTTGGACTTACAGTATACCACGTATGTGAAGAAGAAATTAAAGGCGAATTTGATCCAGCAGTTTATGAGGAGCAAGTTGGCATGATGGAAAATGGTACTAGATGTTGATGACATTACTAGTGAGATGAACAATATACGTGAAGAGTATTGCAAATATTTATAATTAAATTAAATATATTTCATCAAGAGGGAGCGATTGGGGTATGCATACCTCGAAAGCTTCCTTTACAAATATAGATAAAATCTATAAAAGTATAATATATTAAATTAATCTATAAATCTCATTTTCTTAATTAGTAGAAAGATGAAGTTAAAATATCTTTATTAATGTATTTTAAAAGTTCTGTTTTAAGAATGAGCATAATATATTATGTTAAAAAGATATATAATTATATTTTTAGACCTAGAAAAATAAAACCTAGCTATATGAGTTAGGATATTATAAAATGAATGAAAGGGGCATGAGGTACATGAACAGTATTATAAAGGGTGCTAGTTATATCTTAGCACATACACCTGAAATGGTGGTACATAATGGTACAACTCAGACAACAGAAAGAATCGTTAATCCAGAATCAGAGTATTTAAAAGAGCTAAGAGGACATTTGCGTTCTTATAAGGATTGTGTAGATTATTGGCCAAACCAAGTTTATATAGGAAATGCACATCCGGATGATCTCGCACAAGTAGAATTCTATACTATGATAAGCCAAAGGCTGATTCTACAAGATATGGTAAATTTGCTGAAATTATGCCTGAAGCAGAATTCATTTATTAATGCAAGCTTGCGACTGTTTTGAAGTTGTTAAGTTGGAGAAGCTGTAGCTGCTCATAAAGATGAATTAGCAGCTGATGAAATAATTACAGAAGATATAATAGCTAGAATACATGAGGGTGTAGAGCTTTCAGAGATAGAGCATTTTGTAAATGAAGAGCATGCAGAGGGTATTTACTACCAAGAGAAATTAGTAGGTTGTGTAAAGAGAGCTCATGATATAGATGTAAACTTAAATTCAGAAGTTATGCATGAAAACCTTGTAAATAAAGCTACTGCTGTTTTATCTTTATTATATGCAGTAAAAATGCAGGAATATCAAAAAGAAGATGTTGAATATGTAATAGATTGTTCAGAAGAGGCTTGTGGAGATATGAACCAAAGAGGTGGTGGTAACTTTGCTAAAGCCGCTGCTGAAATAGCAGGTCTTGTTAATGCTACAGGATCTGATGCAAGAGGTTTCTGTGCAGGTCCTAGCCACGCTATGGTAGAAGCTTGTTCTTTAGTTAAAGCAGGTGCTTTCAAATGCGTTATTGTAGTTGGTGGTGGATGTAGCTAAAACTTGGTATGAACGGTAAAGATCACGTAAAGAAAGGTTTACCAATTTTAGAGGATTGTTTAGGTGGTTTTGCTATAGTAGTAGCAGAAAATGATGGAGTTAGTCCGGAAGTAAACTTAGACATACTTGGTCGTCATACAGTAGGTACAGGTTCAGCTCCTCAAGGTGTTATTGGTAGCCTTGTAGCAGATCCATTAGAGAGAGTTGGAAATGAAGATTACAGATATTGATAAATTCTCTCCAGAGATGCAAAATCCTGATATAACAAAACCAGCAGGTGCCGGAGATGTTCCTGAAGCTAACTATAAGATGATAGCAGCTCTTGCAGTTAAGAAAGGTGACTTAGATAAGAAAGAAATGCCTAACTTTATTAAAGAGCATGGTATGACAGGATTCGCTCCTACTCAAGGACATATTCCTTCAGGTGTTCCTTTCCTTGGATTTGCAAGAGAAGACATTTTAAGTGGTAAAATTAAGAACGCTATGATTATAGGAAAAGGAAGTTTATTCCTTGAAGAATGACAAACTTATTTGACGGTATGTCATTTGTTGTTCAAGCAAATACTGGAAACAAGGAGGGTGCTGGTGCAGTTTCAGAAGCAGAAGTTAAATCATTAATCGCAAAGGCAATGAAAGAGTTGCAGCATCATTAGTAACAGAAGAGTAAAGAGGGGAGAAGTTATGGCAAAAAGTAGAGAAGATTATTGCTAATACCTTTCTTGATATTGCAAAATGGACTTGAAACAGGAAGTTTTTGGTCTAGACCCAAAGTAGCTCTAACTGGTATGGGTAGTGAGCATGGTGAAGAAAAATTTCATGAAAGCAGCTTTAATGGCGGCTAAAGATGGAATAGATGTTTATTACATAGGTACATTAGAAGCAGAGGTGTTACTACTATAAAGGTTGCAAATGATGAAGAAGGTCATGATAAAATGCAAGAGCTTCTAAAGAATGGTGAAGTTGATGCGGCGGTAACAATGCACTTCCCATTTCCTATAGGAGTTTTCTACTGTAGGTAGATGTATAACACCTGCAAAAGGTAGAGAATTATTTGAAGCTAATACGACAGGTACAAGTAGTACAGATAGAGTTGAAGGCATGGTAAGAAATGCTATTTATGGTATAATTACAGCTAAGGCTTGCGGAGTTAAAAAATCCAACAGTTGGTATTTTGAATGTTGATGGTGCTAGACAAACAGAAAAAGCATTAAAACAATTAAAAAGATGGTGGATATGATATAGAGTCTGCAACCTCATCCAGATCAGATGGTGGCTTTGTGATGAGAGGAAATGACGTACTACAAGCTTCACCTGATATAATGGTTACAGATTCTCTTACAGGAAATATCTTGGTTAAGATGCTTTCTTCATTTGCTACAGGTGGTAGCTACGAAGCTACAGGCTATGGCTATGGTCCCGTATAGGCGAAGGCTATGAAAATCTTGTAATGATAGTTTCAAGAGCCCGGAGCTCCTGTAGTAGCAGGTGCTATTAAATATGCAGCAGAACTTGTAAAAGGTAAAGTTTTTGATGTAGCTAAAGCTGAATTTGCTAAAGCGAATAAAGCAGGCTTAAAGGCTATATGTGATGCTTTAAAAGCAAGCAATAAACCGGAGAAAACAGAAGAAGAAGTAACAGCACCACCGGCAGAAGTAACAACTTCACAAATAGCAGGCATAGAGGTTATGGATCTTGAGGATGCTGTAAAAACTTTATGGAAACTTGGTATTTATGCTGAAAGTGGAATGGGTTGTACAGGTCCTATAGTTAAAGTAAGTGATGCTAATTTAGAGAGAGCTTATGAGGAACTAAAGAAAGCCGGATATTGTGAATAATTAATCATAATAATTAAATTTTGAGAGTACATAGAGAGGTCTTATGTAATTTCTTTGCTTTGATTTTAATAATGATGTATGAATATAGACCTTTAATTATATGTTTACTTTATAGTATAAATATATTACAATACAAAGACAATTTTAAGGGAGAATATTTAGTTAATGAGAAAAGTTTATATAAAATAATTGGAAGTATTGTTATTTGTGGTTTTATTTTTCTTAAATACAGATAATATTTATGCTAGTCAAGAAAATACTTGGGTAAAAAGAAAATGATATTTGGAAGTATTACAGCAATAGTAAAGCTGTTACAGGGGTGGCAAAAATAGCTCAAGATTGGTATTATTTTAATGCTGATGCAAGCTATATAGCGGTTGGTATCGAAATCAAGCTAATGAGTGGTATTTTTAAATACTCTTAAAGGTAGCGATGAGGGTAAGTTATTAAAGTCATGGCAGTGGATAGATGGCTATTGTTATGAGGATAGAGATGAAACCAAATTAGGAAAATGTACAATGGAACCAGATTAGGAAAATTACTATATAAATTCTGATGGTAAATGGTCTGATGAAAAGGGAATGCTTATTATATTTCTGGAAAAGGTATCATAACTAGCAAAACTATTAAAAATACTCTAGATATTTAAAAACAGCAAAAAGTTCATCAATGGGAGGTGGTGGATCGATTTCTTCTGGAGGAGGAGGTGCCTCGGGCGGACGCGTTTCTTCAGGAGGAGGTGCCTCGGGAGGACACAGTTTCTTAGGTGGAGAAGTTTCTCCTAGTGAAGGTAGAAATCCTAATATTGTAACTGATATTATTGATAAACCTTTAAACGCTCCTGTTTTATCTCAAAAATATTAAAACAGAAAATAAGAGAGCATCAGATACTCCCTCAGACAGGGAAAGATACTACTAAGGAAACAGAAAATATGGGAACAGCAAATAATTCTCAGACAGGAAAAGATGTTACTAAGGAAACAGAAAAATAAGGGAACAGCAGATAACTCCCAAACAGGAAAAAGATACTGCTAAGGAAACAGAAAAATAAGGGAGCATCAGATAATTCCCAGACAGGGAAAAATCCTGCTAAGGGAAACAGAAAAGAAAGGGAAACTTAGATAATTCTCAGACAGGAAAAGATGTTATAAGGAAAAAGAAAATAAGAGAACAGCAGATAATTCCCAGACAGGGAAAGATACTGCTAAGGGAACAGAAAATAAGAGAACAGTAGATAATCCTCATACAGGGAAAAGATACTGCTAAGGAAACGAAAATAAGGGAACAGCAGATAATTCTCCTACAGGAAAAGAAAAATACTAAAAGAAGTAGATAATACAGAATCTCACAGATAATAAAGAAACAGAAAAAGCAAAAATACTAATGAAAACAGGCACATGTCCTAATTCCGACAAGACTGAAAATGGAAAAGAAAATCTGATGTAAATGAGGATAAGCATGACTCTGAAACTCCAAGTACAGATGATGAAAGAAATAAAAACAGAAGCAGAATTCAAAAATATAAAAAGATAGGATTTATATAAAATAGAGAATAATAATTTAAACTTATTAAATAGTCTGAGCCTGACAGCACGCAAAGGTCTACTTTACAAAAATATATCTAAATGGTAATATGGAACTATTTGCCGATGTAAAGAGTATTGATAGAAGTACCGCAAGATTACCCTAGATGTGGCACAGATAAAACAAAAGAGAGAAGAAGATAGTTATTCTGATGATTTGATATATACATTTGCTCAAAATGATATAAACCATATTGATTATTCTACTGTAAAAAATTATAGACCTGCTTATGAAAAAGCTTATAAAAATTTAGAGATACTTATGCCTTTACATAATAGAGAAGAAGTAGTTTCTGTGGCTAATCATTTTGATATAAATTCGATTTGCTTAATAAGAGTATAAAAAGTGTATATCTACTTGAAGATAAGGAAATTATCTCTGATATAGAAGCTAATAAAAATAGAGACAAATAAATTGATGATTAAATTTTTCTGATTCTAAAATAGCTTTTTATGAGTTAAGTTATCAAGAAGATTATAATACCTTCCTATGTATAATCTTGTAGTAGATGATTGCTACTAAAATATACAGATTTACACTTTTAATGCTGAGGCAGGAAATATAATCAGTAAGGTACATAATGATTTTATGGCAAATAGTATAGTTGACGATAAAGATATAATTGCTCAGCTAGGGGACATAAAAATAAAAAGCTAGGGATATTAATTCTCGTAGGGTGGCTATAGTTAATGAAAGATATCCTAATTTTTAAAAATTACCTGAAGAAGAAAGAGTAAAAATATTAAAAAGTATAACAGATGAGGAAGTAAAAATATTTGATTTCACCTCAGTATAATAAGCTTCTATCATAATAGTTTTAAATATACTGTTGATAATATAGATATGAGTCTTAAAACGCTCATTGATTAGTGAGTAATCTAATATAAGCGGAAATTCTGATTTGCAAGAGTATATAAAGATAAATTAAAGTCTAATAGAACCAAAAATATTATTGGCTTTGACTTATATAGATAGATTATATGATATTAATTTTGAGAATATAAATATAGGTAATATATTAAAGTATCGTTCGGATTTTTATAATGATAAGGTAAATACCATAGAAGTTCTCAGCACTGTGAGATTCAGCACGATGATATAAGCTCCAGTAATTCACCAAAAACCTTTAAAATAAATTTGAATAATCAAAATAAAAGCAAATATAGGAAATTTTGCAAATATATATGAATTTTTGGAATATAATAAAAACTTATTTGATAATAGAAGTATGGATGAGTGGTTTAAAAATTTCTACAAAGGCCTTAGTCTATGAAGTTCCTTCGACAAGGAATCTTGCTTCCAATTATAGGTTATACTCGAAAATCAAAGCGGATAGAAGCTTGAAAAATATCTACTTGGTATATTAAGTTTGAAGAATAAAAGCATATATAGTAAGTAGTATGTCTACTATTACTTTTGGTAATATGTCCACTCTATTGAATTTTAAAGCAGATAATGTAGAAGAAAAATAGAGGAAGCTAAAACCACATATTGATAAATTGGCAAAGGTCAAGGAGATGGTTAGATACCATATATATGATAGCAAAGATGAGTTGAAATCTAAAGCTGAATACATCGAGGTAGTTCTTGATACACTAGTTTTTATAGTGAGGATCCGTATAAATTCCTAAAGAACGTTGGAATGAGGCAAGGGATGATGCTAACCCCAGCGTAAGCGTAGAAGACTGATAGACCTATGGAATGGAAATAGAAATGGTATTGGCTGATGGAGAAGCGGCAGATCCCGGCTTTAGGTATTTTATGACGAGTGCAGCTAGTGATAGAGGATTAAATACCTATACCCACTGAAATGACACATATACTTGATGGTGGGCTTATATTAGGTGGATATGGCTTGAGAGATGGCTATGGAAAAAGAAGTTTATGCTAGAGGTATTTATGAAAACTCTCAGAACTTGAACGTAAATAATACACCATATTATCTAAATCTAAACTTTGCCTTTGATTTTACAGGTGAGGATAGGTATATAATAAAAATAGCGATAGATTTATCAGATATAGAAAGTCTAAAAAGATTATATACATACTACTTGATGTTTATATATTTTGATTATGCAGAAGCTAAAAGGTATTGGAAAAAGGTAATGATGTATTATGGTTTAAAGAACTTGTTCAGGTTCCTGATACTAGTAGAAATGCCGGAGGAGCAAGTTACACAAATGATAAGTTTGAAATGATTGATGATAGTAAGGCTAATTAAATTAAATACAGTTTATGACCTTATTGATAATCATCATAACTGTATTCAGATATAATTATCTAGGAATCACAAAAAGATACTTATTTAAAAAGTTGCTCCATCTAATGGATATTATGGTATGAGATGTTTAAGCCTATTTATGGAACTCAAGAAATGCAGATGGTGGTGTAGGTGATATATCATTTAGAAAAATGCTTTTTAACTTACTTTCAAAATATGGATATTATGAAGGAATGATACCTTATATTTCAAATCAATATAAGGCAGAGTCCGGAAAAATTGACAGATAGATATATTTTTGAATAAAGTATTTGAAGGTGCCTAGCGATATAAATTCATTTAATAAAGATTTATTTAGAAAAGAATAGATAAAGTAAATGATTTAAAAAGCATTAGTTTAACTTATAAAGGTCAAGAAATCAGTATTAATAACTTTCTGATATAGAAGCTTTGATGGAAACAGCGATTAATGAAGACTTTAAAACTCATTAAAGCCGGAGTTGGAAGAAATGATTATATGCATGTATATATATGGCAAATAGCGTTAATGATTTGAAAAAGCTTATATATAAAAGCTTTATCTAAATCAAAACTAGATGATTTTAATAATCTATATTTAATTAGATGTTTAAATAATAAAAAGAGAATATAAAATAATAGATAGAATGTACTCTAAAAGAGTACAACTTTTTGAGTCATATTAATTTTATATCAAATAAATTATAAGTAGAGATTCGATATGATAATATATAATATAAAAATATCGTATTATTTATTTGCATGCAGATGAAATTTTCTATACTGATTATCAAGTAATGTAAAATAATATAAAAATTAGAGTTTATAAGAAAGTATATAGAGATGGAATTATAAATGATTAGAAAATTGAAAATTATATACTTTTGTTTTATTTGAACTGATTATAATATGGCAGCTTTTGACAATGTTTAATCTTTTGGAGAAGTATATTACTCACCTGTTAAAGTTCTAGATACTGCTATTAATATGACGAAAGATGTATCTACTTTTGTAAGATATGTTGTCAGTATAAAAAGAGTTGCAATCGGATTTTCATTGCTTTTTATATTTGCTGCTCGCAACAATTTTTACAATTTTTCCAAAATTAAATATATATTTTTCTACCTTTTAGAATTTTTAAAAAATACCTCACCCAGTTTAGTCTCGATTTTAATTTATGGGGTTTGGAATAGAGAAAGCTGAATAACAGTTATAATTGTTTTGGCTCCTCTTTTTAAATATTCAAAAAGGATTTATGGTTGTTGATCCTAATCTTTTAGAATTGGTAGATGTATTTCATAACAAATTTGAGAAATTTATTATGATATCAGTTCACTGCGTACAAAGACATTTTTGTCGGAACAAGAACAGCTCTTTGGTTATAGTTGGCGTTCAATCATAGCAGCTGAAATGATAGCGGCATCAAGTGGATTGGGTTTGTACTGATTAATTTTTGCAAGACAGATGTCAAGGATTGACAGTTATAGTAGGAATTATTATGATTGGACTCATAGGTTACTTTTTACAGATATTTTGTTTATAAAATTTGCTACAAAGTGCTTTGAAAAGTGAGATCTTCAAATGAATGGTATAACACTTAAGAATATTTCAAAAACACATTTTATAAAATGGAGTAAAGAGTAGAGGTACTAAAAGTTAAATTTAGATCTAAGAACTAATGAAAGAACAGTATTAGTAGGAGAGTCCGTTGTGGAAAAGAGTACATTATTAAGGCTTATTTCCGGACTTGAGGAGTTGTCATCTGAGAAATTCTAAAAATGGAATAACAATACTCTATGATTTTTAGACTCCAAAGATTATTTCCATGGAAAAATGTTATGATATATAGAGTTTTTCTTTGAAAAATACTAAGAACAATGAACTTGTAAAAAGTGGATAGAAATTGTTAAGTTAAAAGGATCTTTCGAAAGAGCATATCCATCACAGCATTATCGGGGAATGCAGAGTAGAGTACAGCCGTGAGCATTGGTTGCTAAGAAAGATTATATACTTATGGATGAACCTTTGCAGCATTAGATGGATTTACAAGAGAGAGATGACAAGTTTTAGAGATTTCTGAGGATGAAAATAAGGTGTTTATTTTGTAACTCATTCTATTGATGAGGCCTTATAATGGCAGATAGGATTATAATGAAGAAGGGGAAATAGTAGACGATTTGAACTTGGAAAGAAAGGGAAAATTAGTAGAAAATTTGATATTTTAATAAATTAGTAAAAGGAGAATGAGATGATTTTAAAATTTGAGGTATTCTCGTGACATTAGTATTAATTAGTTCTTGTGGAAAAATACATAATGTTGAAACAAAAGAAAGAAACAGTGGAAATGGAAGCAAAATAAGGGGCTTTGGCTCTTGATGAATTGAACAGTGACTTATGTGACATCACCTTTGAATATTCCATCAATAGTCGAAAAAGAATTGAAGATATTTGAAGAGACTATGCCTGCTGTAAAAATAAACTATGCTGAATAACAGTCAGAGCAGATCAGACTCAAGCACTTGAATCAGGTGATGTACAAGTCTTATATGCTCTGGGTGGTTCATCAGCAATTTTGCAAAATCAAATGGAGTAGATCTTGAGGTTTTTTAAATATGTATTCAAAGTCACCTGAGCTTTTTGGGCTCTATTCATGATGACCTTTAAATGATGCAAAATCTCTTAAAAGAGTGAGAAAGATTGCAGGCTCTATGGGTACAAATCTTCATCAGTTATTAATTGCATACTTAAAGACAGAAAACTTAAATGTTACATGATGTTGAATATGTAAATATGTCTTATACCGGATGCTCGCATGCACTTGAATCAGGTGCAATTGATGTTACAATGTTGGGTGGTCCTGCAGCATATACTGCTTTGAAAAACCGGAAAAACATGAAATTACAAATGGAAAAGGATTGATAGATGCAATAATTTGTGTTGCAACTTCAGAGAAGTTTTATAATCAGCATAGAATATTGTAGAGTTGGAGGAAGCACAAGAAAAATTAGCAGATTATATGGCAAAATAATAAGGAAGAGACCATAGTTAGAAAGCTTTTATTCTCGATGATGAAGCTTTTGATACTATACTAAAAATGTGATGATTTTCAACAAAGATAACTGGATATGATAAAGAGGGATTTAATGAACTAAGGATTTTTATGCTGGAAGCAAAAATGATAGAAAAATGATATAAATATTGATTCTCTTTATTTATTAAGTAAGAAAAATTGTATTTTCTGATGAGATATAAAAATATTTATAGGCTAAAAGATCTATTTAAAAAGGATTTATAGTTAAAAATGATGGGGAGCATCAAAAGATGAACCTCATCATTTTTAACAATAATATCATAACTTATCAAAATCATCATTGCAGAACTGATTTGAGATATTCTATATTTTTATTTTTATTTAAACTTACATATCTTTTTGGTATCGTGGCTACAAATCCAGTTTATTTTTATTTATAGGGTGATTAAACTCAAGCTTTATATGAATGTAGTAAAGGTCTGGTATCACTAGAATTAGAATATTTACTATTATATAAATAATCACCTATTAAAGGGCTTCCCAAAAAGCTCATATGTACTCTGATTTGGTGCGTTCTGCCGGTATCTAAGGTAATTCTAAAACAGCTTTTATCATCTGTTTTTCTAAAATTTTATAGTGCGTAACAGCTCTTTTCTCCACTTTATAAAATCTACTTTACGAGTAATAAGGGAATCATTTACTCTAGCTATTGGTAAATCTATGGTATCTTCATCTTTAGATAAGGAGAATTTTCTGTAACAGCTATATAGCTTCTTTTTAATTTTTCTCTTAGACATATCTTTATATAAAATACCCTGCGCTTGAGTATATTCTTTTGCTATTATTGTAAGTCCTGTAGTATCTTTATCGAGTCTGTTACACAACGGAAAAACAAAAAGCTTCTCCTTTTATTTTTATAGTAGTAAGCTAGAGCATTAGCTAAACTGTTATTATAGTTATTCAAAGATGGATGTATGGGCATATTTGCAGGCTTATTAACTATTAAAAATATCTTCATCTTCATAGATAATATTAAAATTCAATTTTATAGGAAGTATATCTTTTTGAGTTTTCTTCTCAAAATAGTAATAATAAGTTTATCATTTAAAGAAAGTTTAGTATTCATATATACCCATTCATTATTTAATCAAAAAATACTACGATACATAGTTGAGTAATGGTATTCCGGTATAGGATTTTGACAATAAAAATTTTTCTATACTTAGATTGACTTCTTCTTTACCAATAAATATATTCTAATATTCTTTTCATTTTTGTCCTATCAATATAAATTTTAACTAATACTAACATAAGAGAGCTTTTATTACTAGAGAAAAAGTTTTAATATTGCACAGGTATCTTGTAATACAAGGTAGTTTGTGTTATATTGGTAATATAAAAATAAATATAGGAGGTGATAATTTGGTAACTCAATTTAAAAAGGGAGTTCTGGAATTATGTGTATTATCTTTAATATCTAAAAAGATTGTTACGGATATGAAATAGGAGAAAGAATATCTCACGACTATAGAACTTAGTGAAGGAACGCTATATCCTTTACTAAGAAGGCTTACTAAGGAAGAATATTGTATAACTTATCTAAAAAGAGTCCAGTTTTGGTCCTTCAAGAAAGTATTACTCTATAACTATTAAGGGTAAAAGAAAGATATTTAGATTTACGCAGGCAGTGGTTGGATTTTAGCTCTCAGGTTTCGGATATACTAGATATGGAAGTACAGGAAAAATAGATGAAGTTGGAGAAATTAATATGAAAAAGCAGAATATTTAAAAATCTTAAAAGAAAATTTAAGTGGTTTAGAAAAAGAATAGTATAAAAAGATATTATAGAAGATATAGAGGAGCATTTTTTAGCAGGTATAGAAGAAGGTAAGTCAAGAAGAAGAAATTTGTTCTGATTTGGGAGATCCTATAAGTATTGCTAATACATATAAACAGGAAGAAGAAATAAGTCCTAATAAAAAGTAGGCTTTAATTCCATATTAAGGATGTTTTTACTTGGATCAAGTCTGATGTTTGTTAATATAGTATTTGTGTTTGGGAATATACATAGAATTTTTAGGAGCATATATAGCAATATTACTTAGTAGTATTTCCATTAGTATCGTAGACTTTTACCAGCATTTTAGTAGCAATTATTCCATCTTTAGGCTTTTATTTGAATATTTATGGAATTGCTTTTATACTGCTATGGATAGGCTTTTTCTTATTTTTAGTGGTTTAGGTAGTCTCAGTGCAGGCATATTCCTAACTATAATATTAGTAATTTTAGGAAGATATATAATTAAATGGACAAATTCTTATATAAAAGTAAATATAAATTTGGTGAAAGAAAGCAGGGAAGTAATATGAAAAAATAAGAGTTTAAAAATAGCTTTTGATAATATTATTTATAGTTAGTATAGTATCATTTCTCTATAGCCTTTTTATATATAGAAATGTAAAGCTTTTTGTTACAGTGTGGATTATAATTCTATATCAAGTAAGACAGAAGAATTTGATATAACAAATATTTCTAATATAAAAATTAATAATAACTATGCGAATATATCAATATCTACTTATACCGGCAATAAGGCAATTCTAGAATATAGTTTTTGATAATAAAGATACGAAAGCTCATATAAATGGAGATACCTTTTATATAAATCAAGATATTACTTATAAAAATAGGCCTCTTTTTATTTTTTTCAATCCTCCGGTTAAATATGGGTAAGATAGAATTGAAAAATACCTGAAGTTTATATAGGAGCATAAGCATAGAGTCAGATTCAGGTGATATAGATTTGAATGGAAATTTTGAAAATACATATTTATCAGCTGATGCAGGAAATATAAACTTTGTAGGTAATTCTAATTATATTGATATGCAAACAGATGCAGGAAGTGTGAATTTTGTAGGTAGTGCAGTAGATGGAATAAATCTGAAAAGCCGACGCCGGAACAGTTAATGTGAAATTAACGGAATTGGAGAGTGGAGATATAATATTGAAAGTGATCGTAGGGACTATCAATTTATCTTTACCTAAGGAGGGTAATTTTCTATACTTGCAAGTGGAGATGTAGGTTTAGTGAATAATAGTTATAAATTTGATGACATTATAGGTAGAGGAGAAGAATTTGAAGCAGCTCAAAAGGGAAGGAAGAGCAAGAGTAGAAGTAAAAACCGATGTAGGTAGTATAAATATAGAATAAAAAGGAGCTATCGTACTAAGAATTATAGTCATACAATGTAGAAATTTAAAAAATATCTATATTGTATAAAAATTGTTCTTTACTACGATAGCTCCATTATAATTTAAGAATAATTAATTATCTTACCCATACTCCATTAGCATTTACTGTATGAGTTGTCAGGTGTAACAGTATCTACCAACATATTTCCGTTGGTATTATCAAAAATAGTACCAAAGATTATTGATTTCTTTCCAACCTGTTACCATAATAGATTTTTCATTAAAGAAATACCATTTTCCATTAACTTCTTTCCAAGTATTATTTGCAAGAGTACTATCTTCATTTAACCAGTACCAATTATTATCTATTTTAGTCCAACCTTTAGTAGAGTTTGGAGTTGTTGAAGAATTTGTATTGGTGTTAGTAGTAGAGGTGCTAGGTAAATTTGCTCGGACCAATATTTGTATTTGTAGTGGAAACTAGCTCCTGTATAGGTAACACCTGTACTAGCTTTTTATTATTGTTATTAGAAGTAGTTTTTGTACTAGAGCTTATAGTTAGTATTTTTTTACGAAGTTCCGATAATTGTTCACTATCTATAGTTTGAGTTTCAGAAACTTTTTGGCTATCTTTACCTTGCTTACTTGCGTAAACATAGAATTTATAAGTACCTGTTCCTTTTTCCAAAATATAATTTGTAAAAATCATAGCTAGGCTTATTAGTGGTTATATAAGAGCTTATACCTTTAGAACCTTTAAATAATTTTACCTTATAAGAAGTTTTATCTTCTGCTTCATCCCAGCCAACCATAACCTTGGTGTCTGTAATATCCCAATAAAGAGAATCTTTGTCGATATCGTAGTTTTTGCTTCTGTATCAGCATAAGTAGACATAGGTAAAAGCAGTAACATTTATACCAATAAGACCTATTGAAAGTGCTATAGTCAAAAGTTTTTATATTTTTCATTTTTATATAGTGGCTAAAGCCAACTCCTTTCTATTTTTGTATAAAGCATATGTTATATGATAAAAGCCTATATAAAGATAAATCAATAACAAGGCTATTACAATACTGTGAATATTTTGTGATTACTCATCTTTTTGCTTTTGGAAAGAGTAAAAACAAACTCAGAGCCGATGCCCTCTGTGCTTATAATATCTATAGTTTCTCCATGAGAATTTATTATATCTTTAACAATGGCAAGACCTAAACCCGTTCCTTTTTGTCTTTGCTCTAGAAGTATCAAGTTTATAAAAAACGATCAAAAATCTTCTTTATATGTTCTTTAGGTATACCTACTCCAGTATCTTTAATACTTATAAAAATTTTCTCGTATTTTCACAAGCTATATGTATACTTGAGTTGGGATTAGAAAACTTTATTGCGTTATCTATTAAGTTATATAAAACTTGTTGTATCTTTCCTATATCAGCATTTACCATAATGACATTATCTGAAAAAGTCAAATCAAAGCTAAGTCCTTTATCCATACATTGACCTTCAAAGCTGGCTATAGTATCTTTTATAATTCTATTAATATCGAAGTTGGTTCTACGGAGATAGCCTTTAGCATCAGCTAGTTTTAAAGTAAGTATACCATTGGTCAGTTTACTGAGTCTTTTGGTTTCATTTAAAATTCTTTCAATATACTTATTTTGCATTTCATAAGGAATAGTTCCATCTAAAAATAGCCTCTAAAAACCCTTTTTATTGATGTTAGAGGAGAGCGAAAATCATGCAAATATAGTTATGAAAAGTCTTTTGATAATCTTCAGCTTTGTAAAGTTCATCAGACATAAAATTTAAGGTATTTGCAAGATAGCCCATTTCATCATTGCTATCAACTTCTACTTGATAGGAGAGATTGCCTATAGCATATTCTTTTGCCGCAAAAGTAATAGTTTTAAAAGGTTTATAGACATATATATGGAAAAATAAGCAAAAATAAATAAAGATAATAAAAATATAATTAAACCGGTAAGATATACTATGTTTAGTATATCACCCTGCATCTGCATTTAGCTTTGAAATAGGTAAATGTATTGCAACATAACCATAAGTTTTATAATTACCGGGTAATAGGAGCCAAGGCACTAAGAACTTCATAATTAAATGAGTTAAAGTAAGTGCCTCGAACTACAGTTTTATTTTTGCCTAGATTAATAGGGGTTAAAATCTTTTAATAACTTGCTTATTTCTTTTACCTGAAGAATCTAAAATTATAGTTCCATCTGTATCCATTATCCATACATCAGCTTGTAAAAAAAGTACTAACCAGTTTTAATTGTGGATAGGCTTGCTCAAGCTTTATATCACTCCACTGTAATTGCTGGAGTAAGTATTTGCTATCAAATTCGCCTCGTCATAAAGTATAGCTGAGCGAGATTTACTTAAGTAATCATATGTTAATTTGGAAGATAAATTTTGCTATAGTTATAAAGGATAAAAATAGCAAAAAAGCTATGTAGGCAAGAACAAGTTTAATATATAAACTTAGTTTCATCTATTTTTCCTCTGACTTTCAAATTTATAGCCTATACCCCAAACTGTTCCAATACTCCAATTTTCGTGATCTTTAATTTTTCACGAAGTCTTTTGATATGTACGTCAACAGTTCTTGTATCACCTATATATTCGTATCCCCAAATATGATCCAGTAATTGTTCTCTGGTAAAGACTTGATTAGGACTGGAGGCTAAGAAATATAGCAGTTCCAATTCTTTTTGGAGGCATATCTACAATTTTTACCCATATATATAACGGAATAATTTGTGATTTATTATTAAACCGGATATTCTACAAATTCTCCATTTTGATGATTTTCATTTATATTAAGTTTAGGTTCTTGATAGCGCCCTAAGAACAGCTTTTACTCTTGCAACTAATTCTTTTGAGTCGAAAGGTTTTATAATATAATCATCAGCGCTAGCTCTAATCCTAAGACTTTTGTCAAAAACTTCACCTTTCGCAGAAAGCATAATTATAGGAATAGAAGAGTTTGTACGTATTTGTCTACATACTTGATAGCCGTCTATGCCGGGTAGCATTAAATCAAGTAAAATTAAATGTGGTTTAAAATCATTGAATTTCTCCAGTGCAGATTCGCCATCATGAACTATATAAGTTTCATAACATTCTTTCATAAGATATAAGGCGATAAGATCTGCTATATTTTCATCATCATCAACTATAAGTATTCTTTGTTTCTCTATCATACTAAAAACTCCCTATTTAAAATGTACTATAGTTACAGCAGTGCCACCTTCTTCAAAATCAGCCAGTTTATAAGATTTAATAAAATTAAGCTTTTTAAGGTAGGTATGTATACCCTTTGTAGAGCTCCTGTACCTCTACCATGTATTATTTTGACGCTATTAAGATGTGATAAGAGAGCATCGTCTAAGTATTTATCAAGTACAGAACAAGCTCTCATCTACATTCATAGCTATAACATTGACCTCAGGAGATATATTTGCCGCTTTCATAAATGAAGAAGAACGAGATTGTGGACCTGTTTTTATATCTTCTTTTTAGTTTCAATTAAGCTTATATCACTAATATGAACCTGAGTTCTCAAAATACCCATCTGTACAAAGAGCATACCTTTTGTCATTAGGTAGAGAGAAACTGTTCCATCCATATTCAGAGAATATATGTATATTATCACCTATTTGTAAATCTTTTGGCTATGATTTTCTGCGGCTTATCTATTTTTGGCTTAATATCACTGCTTATTTGATTTTTCTTAATATTAGCACGCAACTTTTTCACGTTGTTCTTCTAGGGCTTTTACCAAGACCGGCATTAGCAGCTATTTTATTAATATTTTTAATGCTCTCATCAGCTGTCTTTTTAGCTTCCTCCAGTATTTCATTTGCCTTGGTTTTAGCTTTATTTATTATGTCATCACTTCGTTTATCAAGTTTATTATCTTTGTCTACATAACGGTTTTTCAGCTTGTTTATTTCAGCCTTTTGTTGTTCGATTTCAGCTCTTTCTTTTTCAATAATAAGTCGATTTTTCTTCCAACTTTGCAAGTAAATCCTCAAAGCTTTGCTCATCATTGCTTATATGATTTTTAGCCTCATCTATAATAAAAAATCAGGTAAACCGAGCTTTTAGAGATAGCAAAGGCATTTGACTTACCTGCAACACCTATAAGAATTTTGTAGGTAGGTCTAAGTGTATTGATATCAAATTCGCAAGAGGCATTTTCAACACCTACAGTATTAAGTGCGAAAAATTTTTTGAGTTCACTATAATGTGTAGTTGCCATGGTTACAGTTTTCATTCTATGTAAGAAAGAGAGAATAGCTATAGCTAAGGCGGCTCCTTCGGTTGGATCTGTTCCGCCCAAGCTCATCAAAAAGACAAAGAGAATTGGAATCTGCTTTTTCCAAGATATCGACTATATTTGTCATATGGCCGGAAAAAGAATGATAAACTTTGTTCTATACTTTGTTCATCTCAATATCTGAGAAAAACATCATTAAAAACTGATAACTCACTACCATTAAAAAGCAGGTATATGAAGTCCTGCTTGTCCCATTAGAGTGAATAAGCCGACTGTTTTAAGTGAAACAGTCTTACCACCTGTATTAGGACCTGTAATTATAAGTAAATCGTAGTCTTTTTCCCAGACTGATATTTATAGGAACGACTTTATCTTTTATCCAGTAAGGGATGTCTTGCATCTTTTATATTTATAAAATGTTTAGTATTAAAAATAGGCTCTGTGGCGTTCATTTTTCCGGATAATTTAGCCTTGGCAAAGATGAAGTCAAGTCTAGCTAAGATATCTTGATTTAGATTTAGAGTAGCTATATAAGGCATAGCCATAGAACTAAGCTGCTCTAAGATTTTTCTATTTCTTTTGCCTCTGCTATTTCAAGCTCTTTATTTCATTATTCATGTGAATAACAGCCATAGGTTCTATAAAAAAAGTAGAACCGGAAGAACTTTGATCATGAATAATACCATTTACTTTGTTTTTAAATTCGGCTTTAACAGGTAAACAATATGCAGAGTTTCTCATAGTTACAACAGGCTCCATAAGATAGTCTCTGTAAGAATTCATGATATTATTTAATTCGTTATGTATATGAGAAGCTATATTTTTGAGCTGTCTACGTATACGAGAAAGTTCAGGGCTGGCTTCATCGCTTATAGTATCTTCCGATAATATACATTTGTCCAATTCTTTTGCTAAAAAGGGGTATATTATCCAGAGTTCTAAAAATAATCTTCAAGTATATCAAGCAATATATTGTCAGTATCTTCGTATGCCATAGTCCATAGCTCTTTTACAAACTCTTAAAGAATCGCTTATATTTAAAAAGTTCCGATATGCTGAGGCCAGAACCGATTTCTAAACGTTTTGTACTATCTTTATATCTTTAAGTCCGACAAGGCTAAGAGGTCCTTTTGTTCTAATTCTATCAAGTGCGGCACTTGTTTCTGTTCTTTTTGTATATAAGATATGTCTGTACCGGGAAGTAGTTTTTACATAAGTCTTTTCCAAGTAAAACTACCCGCCATATCTTCAAAGCATATTTAGAATCTTTGGAAATTTAAGATTCTCATTGATTTTTCATTCATATTAAAAATCCTCATTTTAGTAAGTGGTATTATTGATATTTTTATGCTGTTATTATACATTAAAAATAAATAAAAGTATATAATAGGTATTTTGCAAGTTCTGACTTACTTTTAATTTGTGTACTTACTTTTGAAATTATACTTGATTTTTAAGGTATATATACTAATCTAGTATTAAATATTTTACAGAAAGGAATGTGTATGGTGAAAGTATATAAAAAGGGGTATTTTTAAAATTTTGATATCCCTGATTTCAGGAATAATCGGCAGTATTATAGTATTTTTATAGCTGCTTATTTTCTTGATAATATTTTATATGTATTAGGTATATCAGGTCTTGTTCTTATTTTTATGCTTTTTACGACATTGAGTAGCGATAGTATTCATTTCGAATTAGAAGGAAAATGTTCTTAGATACTTTGAAAAGAATAAATTAAAAAGAATATATTTTAGATGAAAATACAGACTTGGGATATAAGCAAGTTACAGGTGGCAGTTTCGGAGATGTTTTTGACTTACGAATTAACGGAGATGTCATAGATGCCGAGCCTCTTGGTGGTTTGAAATTTCATAGATTGTATTCTGATATAGAGGCTATAGTAGGTACTAAAGTTACAAAAAGTTATGGTTATGAGAATGAATAATGAATTATATAATGAATAGTCCTTTAAAAATTTTATATTCCGATTTTTATTGCAGTAATAGTTTTTGGTTTTATATCCATGTATTTTAATAAAAAGCAAATGTAAAAGCTACGAATGAATATCTTGAAAAATATCCTGAAGTAGTCAAAGTATTTTTAAAAGCATACTAATATAGGGGTTGCAAATTCTCTATAGAAGTTGCTTCTGTAGATGGTCTTACTCCTGCCAGATTCTCAAGCGGAATGGAAGTAGGTATTTATGTAAAGGTAGGTAAAAAGTGTTGTAAATGCTGCTTTATTTATCTTCCAGAGTAGGTGTCTTACATAAAATGTTACTACCTATACTGATTATACTCCAATAGAGCTTGACTTAGTTGCAGGTAAAGATTACGAACTTTCTTTCGATAAAAAGAAGGTTTCATTATTAAAGAGAAATAAGAAAAAGATAAAAAGGAGCCGTACGAATTTATACCTTTATTTTCCTTCTTTTCAGGATAAGTAAGGTATAGCATAGAGTGTCGGCCCTTTTAATATATCCTTAGTTAATCTTGGTTTTTGCTATAAGTATAGTTTTATTATATATAGTAGTTCTTAGCTTTTATTTGATATTGTGTTTGAGTGGATATTAATAAATACTTTTTATATATTTATAGTAAAAGTATATTTAGTTGCTGTCAATTTTAAAAAGGATAGATGTATCAGTGTATGAATAGTAAAAATTAATCATAATTATCACTCTTGGTATTTTTGCACAAAAATCTCTTGTTTTTAATTTGTTAGAAAGTAACAAAAATAAAAAGACATATATAAAATTATTGACTATATCATTGGATAAGAGTAATATAAAAATATCAAAAACGTTTTTTTGTAAATTTGTTATAGAGGTGATTGCAGTGGTATCTATAAAAAGACGTAGCGAGGCTTAGCGGTGTTTCAATCAGTACAGTTTCACGAGCTTTTAAATGGATATAGTGATGTCAAAGAAAATACAAGAAAAAGAATAGTAGAGGTGGCAACAAATCTTGGTTATAGACCCAGTCAAAGTGCCAGAAATCTTTCATCAAAAAGGAAAGAAAATGTTGCCGTTATTATATCGGGTCTTGCAAGTAACAGCCCTATGGATGAGTTTACAGGAAATGTTTTGAGAGGTTTAAATACATATTTGCAAGGGAAAGATATGACAATAGCTATGTATGGAATATCTTCAGAGATGCAAAGAAATCGTAGTCTGGAAGATTTTTGTAGAGAATATAGCTTATCAGGTGTTATTCTTGCAGGTCTAAAATTGGGTGATCCTTACTTGGAAGAAGTAAAAAAACATAAATATTCCTTGTGTAGGGATAGATATAAAGCTAGAAGGAAGTATGGTATCTTCCATCTTGACTAATGATACGGAAGCTTTTTAGAGAAATAACAGAGTATGTTATAGAAAAAGGATATACCAATCTTGTCTTGGTAAAAAGGAAAAAGAAGAAGCCGATGTTACTGTAGATAGACTGGCAGGTTTTAAGCAAGCATGTGAAAATAAAAAAATATAGATATTAATAGTATAGATATTTTTAGAGGGTAAGTTTAACGAAGAATTAGTCTATAAAAATACTAAGAACTATATAAAGAAATATAAAAAAACTAGAGGAAGAGCTTTTATTTGTATGAGTGACCTTATGGCGATAGCCGTTTTAAAGAGCTATAGAGGAGCTTGGTTATAGAGGTAAAATAAGGATTTCTTTGTGAGCGGTTTTGATGGGATACACCTACTTAATTATATAAAACCTAATATAGCTACTGTAGATCAGAATATGCGAAAAAGGGCTATGAAGGTATGAGACTTCTTATGAGAGTAATGAAAAGTTTAGAAGAGCCTAGAACAATATATATTCAACATAGTCTTATAAAAAGAAAAAATAGGAATATATAATATACTAAGATTATAGTATATAAAAATAATAGAAATACTTTTTATATGGAGTAAAAGAATAAGATATTAAATTCAAAACAAAGAGATTGATTTACATAGTTATTATATATAAGTATTTATACTATCACTATCTAATGTTTGATAGTGATGAAAGAAGTAGAAAAATATATCAATAAAATATAAAAAAATAACATAACAAACAAAATGATGAGAGAATGTTTTATTTAAAAGGCAGTAATATGACTGCTTTTTAAATAAATATTTTCAAAAAACGTTTTTTTGAAAAATATAAAATATGCGGAGGGTAAAATAAAATGAAATTAAAAAAATGTTATGGCAATGGGTATGGCTGCTATTATGAGTTTAGGACTTGTTGCTTGTGGGAATGGAAATTCGGTGCAAGTGCCACAAAAAGACGGAAAGTGGTGAAATAGAAATTAAATTACCAACTTATCTTGCAGGAGAGAATGTAGGAGCAACTTTTTCTTACCACAGGTAGAAAGATTTAATGAAAAGTATTCAGGGAAATATAAGATAACAGTAGAAGAAGTAGTGCAAGATTCTATGCTGAAAAAATAAAAGCAACTTGCAGGACAAAACAAGCTACCAACCTTGGTACATTCTCCAGGTTCAGGTGGAATAGATACAATGGTTTAAACAAGCTATACTTGACAATGATATGGCTTATGATTTGAGTGATTTTGCTAAGGAAAAATCTGATATAGCCGCTGAATGGATAAAAAGAATCAAAAGACTTTTGTACAGTAGATGGAAAAACTTATATGTAATCCTCTTATAGTATTAAGACCTATAGGTATGTATTATAATGAGGCACTTTATAAAGCCTGAAAAAGAAGTTAAAAGATATGTCAGTTGCTGAGTTTGAAACTAGTTTAGGTGAAAATAAAATGGCATTTATGACAGCAGAAAAATGCCTGGACTTCATCACTTATGTTAGCTTCACTTATAGCAAATGAAGAGGGCGGTGTAGAATTATTAAATAAGAGTACAGATGAAAAGCTTTTGGGATTATAATTCAGAGATTTTTGTTAATGCGGTAACTAAGTTACAAAATTTTCTACAAAATCACGCTTCAAGTAATACTGTAGGTGCAGCTTATGCAGATGCTGCAAATGCTTTTATGAGTAATAATGCAGCGGCTATCTGCAACGGTTCATGGATGGCTTCAGAATTTAATGAAGATGCAAAAGACAAGTGGAGTAACGGCTTTGATGGAAAAGATGTAAAAGCTACAATATATCCGGGGAAATATAGCACTTGCAAATCCAAGAGCTTATGGAGATTTCTGGATTTCAAATGCAGCTAGTGATGACCAAAAAGAAGCGGCAAAAAGCATTTTTGGCATTTAGAAATTCAAAAAGAAGAAATAGAAGCTTACATTTTAGCTGAGGGTGGAAATGCACCTAATATAAAAGCATAGTGAAGGATTTTTAGATAAATTAAAGGAAAGTCCTATATTATATCAATTAGATCAGAGTATGAATGAAAAATACAAAATATGTAGCTACTCTTGGAGATATTTTCCCTGCATCTATAGCTGATACGGAATTTGGAAAGCTATTACCAAAACTAATAGATAATACTTTAAGTCCAAAAAGATTTTTGTGCCGAATTAACAAAAAGCGGCAGAGGCTAAGCAATAACTTATATGTACCGGAAATAAGACATATACAGATTGAAAATAAATTTGATGTGCTTAGTGAATGTTAGACAATAAGGGAGCTTGACTTTCTAATGTAACTTTGCTTGGTGTTTTGGAAAAATAGTTTAAATATTTACAGAAGAGATATCAAGCTTACCGGATATAATTCAGTTAGAAGAATATCTTGGAGAATTTATATGGGGCTGTCGTACTAAAGATAAGACTATATATTCTTATCACGACAGCTCCATAAATTTTATTAAAAGAGGAGTCAAAATGAAAGTTAAAAAAATAGTGCAACAAAACTTGAACGAAAGAACTATAAATGGATATATTTATTTTTACTTCCATCATTTATAGTTTTTATAACGTTTTATATACAGCCTATATTTACAGTTATATACACTTCGTTTACTAAATGGGACGGATTTAATACGCCTAAATTTATAGGTCTTTCAAATTATATAAACTTATTTCATAATGCGGCCTTTATTTATTCTTTTAAAAATTTATTACTTTGGTCAGTAATAGCAAGCTTTTTGCATGTAGGTTTTGGTGTACTGTAGCATTTGCTATATTTAAAAAAACCGTATGGATGGAAGTTTACAAGGGCGGTATTTATGATACCTAATGTAATAAGTGCGGCTGCGTGGAGCTATGATATATAGATTTATGTTTCATGATGATATGGGAATGATAAATAATTTTATACGAAGATTTAATCCTAATTTTCATATACAATGGTTTTATAAATCTCCTTATGCTTTCATAGCAGTAACTTTAACGTGGCTATTTTATGCAGTCATAGTAACACTTATAGTTTTAAATGATTTACTTGCTATACCGACAGAACTTTTTGAAGCGGCTAGAGTGGATGGAGCTTCTGATTTTCAAATAATAAAGTATATACAGTTGCCTTTATGTAGAAACGCTATAGGAACAGCGGTTATAGCCTCTGTTACAGCTAGAGTAGCTATGTATGAGCAAATAGCATTAACAACAGCGGGTGGACCGGGAGATGATACGATGAATCTACCTGTGATTTTGGTAAAATCAATACTAGACTTAAAATATGGGTATGCTAATGCAAATGGTGTGATAATGTTTATACTGAGGCTTAGTTATTCTTTGGTTGGTTAATAAGATGTTTAGAATGAATGAAAGTGTATATTAGGAGGAGAAAATGGAAATTTTAAAGAAAATAATATCAAAAATATTTACTTATGCTTTACTTTTTATTTACTATACTAATTTCAATTTTTCCTATAATATGGGTATTTATGTCAGCTTTTTAAAACCAATGCTGAGATTTTTATCTAATCCTTATGCTTTGCCTACAAGCATAAATTTTGAAGCTTTCAGTTATATTTTTCAAAAATACAACTTTGTGGAAAATATTTTACAAATTCACTTTTTAATATCTGTAAGCTCTACCTTGGTAGCTTTAATATTTTTGCTATGGGAAGTTATGTTCTTGCAAAATATGAATTTCCAGTAAAAATCTGATTTTTGTACTATATACAATAACACTGCTTGTACCGGCACAATCAAAGGCGCAACCTTTGTTTTCTTTAGTAATGAGATTGGGTTTATATGATAATATTTGGGGAGTAGCTCTAGTTTATGTATCTATGGGACTTGCAATTTCTACCTTTTATACTAAGACCGGCTTTTATGTCTATACCAAAGTCCTTAGACGAGGCTGCTATATTAGAAGGAGCAAACTTCTTTACAGTATTTTTAAAGATAAATTTACCACTTGCTAAGGGAGGTCTTACAACAGCAGGTATTTTTGATGTTTTTAGGAAACTGGAATGAGTATTTTTATGCCTCAATACTTACTTCTTCTGATAATACAAGAACCTTACCTCTTGCTTTGCAATTTTTACGGAAGCATTTTCATACAATTATACCAGATTATTTGCAGCACTTAGTGTAGTCATTTTACCGGGTATTATATTATATATTATAGCTCAAGAGCAGATACAAACATCAGTTGCAAGTTCAGGAATAAAAGGTTAGGGGAAATTTTATATGCAATTAAATTATAATAGTGGAAATGGTGATTTGAAAAACTGGTTAATAAAAAGAAGATTATTTTGATAGAAGATATATAAATAAATGTGAAGCTATATTCACACAAGGAAATGGTTATCTAGGTATAAGAAATGCTCTAGATGAAAGATATATAGGAGAAATAAGAAATACTTTTTATTACAGGAACATTTAATAAAGCTTCTGAAAATGAAGTGACAGAATTACCTAATGTAGCAGATATGACAGCTACGAAAATAATAATAAAATGGAAATGAATTTAGCTTGACTGAAGGTGAAGATACTTTCGTACGCTAGAACCTTTAATTTAAAAATGGAGAAAGTATAAGGAAAATTACGTGGGAAAGTCCTGATGGTATTATTTTTGGACTTGGTTTTTAAACGTTTTGTTTCCTTAGCAGATGAGCATTTATTGGTATCTAAGATAGAAGTAGAATCAGATAGAGCGATTAGTATCTCTATAGAAAGCGGTATAGATGGAAGTGTAACAAATTCAGGAGCTATGCATCTAATTGATATAGAAAGAAGAATTTACGATAAAAAAATACATGGAATTTATTTCAAGGACTAGTCAGTCAGATGTATACATAATACAAGATTGTCTTTGCAAGTTGAATTTAGTATCTAAGATTTTTACCTGTTATGGGTAGGAGAACTTTAAATAATAAGTATAGCCTTGATCTTGACCAAGTTAAGTTTTTGAAAAATTTCAGTTTTATATTCTAGCAGAGATAAGTTATATGTAGATTATGAAAAAGCAGGCTCTACAAATGGCAAAAAGAAGAAGCACTTGAAAGTATAAAAATATGAAGCTTTTTCCTCATGAAGAACTTTTTAAGACTTAGTGAATTTAGATGGGAAGAATATTGGAAAGAGAGTGATATCACGATAGGAACTAAGGATGATTTCTGCTTCACTTGCTATAAGATTTGCACTATATCATTTGAAAATTATGGTAAAAGGCGATGACAATAGACTCTGGAATAGGGCTAAAGGCTTTAAGTGGAGAAGGATATAAGGGTCATTCTTTTTGGGATACAGAAATTTTTTATATTACCTTATTTTTACATTTACACATCCTGAAATTGCAAGAACTTTATTAGAATATCGTTATCATAATTTGTATGGTGCAAGAAAAAGCTAAAGAATATGGCTATGAGGGAGCTATGTATCCTTGGGAATGTGCTTTTATAGATGATGGAGAAGTAACACCTTTATATATGGGTGCAGATGTTGTAACAGGAGAACTTACAAAAGTTTGGACAGGAATAATAGAGCATCATATAACAGCTGATATAGTTTATGCCATAAATCAATATGAAAATATGACATCTGATAATGACTATATGGAAAAAATATGGCTATGAAATAATACTTGAAGCCGGGTGTTCTGGGCTAGTAGATTAGAGTATATAAAAGAAAAAGATAGATATGAAATAAGGAATGTTATAGGTCGGATGAGTATAAAAGAATATGTAGATAATAATGCCTATACTAATTATATGGCATAGTATACAATGAATTTATGCTTAGAAAAGATAGCTTATTTGAAGGAAAAATATAGGGTTTATATAAAAGTTTGGATGAAAAACTTAATATAACTCATATAAAAATAGTATAGAGATGAGAAAGGACAAGCTATACTTGCCAAAAAGCAAATATAGAAGGTTTGATTCCTCAATCAGATTCTTACTTATCTTTGAAAAAAATTAGATATAAGCAAATATAAAAATTCAAAAGAAGTATTAGGAATATATGAAGATTATAATACAAAGCAATTAAATGAATATATGGTATCTAAAGCAGTCGGATACAGTTATGCTTTTTGTTTCTATTTAGAGATTTGCTTGATAAGGATTTACGAAAAGAAAAATTTTTGATTTTTATGAAGATAAAACCTTACATGATTCTTCGCTTAGTAAGTCTACACATGCAATACTAGCTAATGAGTTTGATGAAGAGGATATGGCATATAATTTATTTAAGGGAGCTATATCTATAGACCTTGGAGAAAAATATGAAATCTTCTACTGAAGGCATACATAGTGCGGCTATGGGTGGAATTTGGGCTACCTATGTTCTTGGTTTTCGGTGGAGTGTGGATAGATGATAGGGGACTTAGTATAAATCCTCATCTTCCAAAAAGAATGGGAATATTTAGAGTTTCCTTTAGTTTATAAAAAAAGACTAAGATAAGAGTGAGAGAAAAAACAAGAAGTAAAAAATTACTAAAATATCTGGTGAAGCTATAGATATTTTTACTTAAAGGAGAAAAATACATATAAATTAGTATTAAAGGAAGAATTATGGAAAATAGGTTATATAAGGGGATTATATTCGATTTTAGATGGAGTTATTTGTCATACAGATGCCTACCATTATAGAGCTTGGAAAAGTCTTGCTGATAGTTTAGGTATATATTTTTGATGAAAAATAAATAATAGACTTCTGTGGTGTCAGCAGAATGGAAAGTCTGGATATTATTTTTGGAAAAAGGCAGACAAAAAGTTATAGTCAAGATGAAAAAGAAGTATTTGCAAATGAAAAATAAGTTGTATAAATTCTTATTAGAAGAGATGAGTGAAAAAGATCTGGATATAAAGGTTAAATCAAGTTTGGATGCCTTAAAGATTAAAGGTTATAAACTGGCAATAGGATCATCCAGCAAAAATGCAAAACTAATATTAAAAAAACTAGGGTTTAGAGGATGATGTCATAGTAGATGGAAATGATATAAAAATATTCTAAACCTGATAAAGAAGTATTTGAAAAAGGCAGGTATAAAATTAGCTTAGAAGCCTCAGATTGTCTTGTTGTAGAAGATGCGGCTTTCAGGGTAGAGGCTGCAAAAATGCAAAAATGGCAGTTGCAGGCATAGGAGCTGCCGCTGAGTTAGAAAAATTTGGATTATGTATTAACCTCATTTGATAACTTATTGGAATATTTATAATAAAGGAAGGCAAAAGCTTATGAAGACTAGAGAAGAAATGGTAGTAAGGGAGAAAAGTATCGTATAAGTGTATTAACAGAAAGACTTATTAGACTTGAATATAGTAAAAAGGCGTATTTGTAGATGAGAAAACTCAAACTATTATGAATAGGGACTTTGAAACATTTAGATTTAGAGTTGAAGAAAAGGAAGATAGCCTTAGTATAGTAACAAAATATTTAAGACTTATTTATGATAAAAAGGAATTTTCCGCGAAGGATTAAAAATAAACGTTAGTGGAAATTTTTGGAACAACATCCAGTGTATGGCATTATGGCGATAAGAATGAAAGTTTAAAAGGAACTGTAAGAACCTTGGATACTATTGATGGAGCTACAGAATTAGAGTGAAGGTGTGGTTTCTAAAAACTATGGTCTTTTATAGATGATAGTAAATCTATGTTGCTTTGTAGATGATGATTTTTGTGATTAGAGAAGATGAAGAAGCTATAGATATATATTTCTTCGGATATGGACTTGATTATAAGGAAGCTTTTAAGAGATTTTTATAAGCTTAGCGGTGCAACACCTTTATTGCCAAAGGTATTCTTTGGGAAATTGGTGGAGTAGATATTATAAATATACTGATGAGTCTTATCTCGAACTTTTAGAGAGATTTAAGAGAGAAGATATACCTTTTAATGTGGCTGTTTTAGATATGGATTGGCATATAACAGATGTTGATTCTAAATATGGAACAGGTTGGACAGGATATACATGGAATAAAGAATATTTTTAAAGAACCGGAAAAATTTTTAAAAAGAACTTCATGAAAGAGGATATAAAATCACCTTAAATGTACATCCGCAGATGGTGTTAGAGCTTTTGAAGATTCATATAAAGAATTTGCCAAATTTATGGGTGTAAATATAAAAAATGAAGATCCTGTACTTTTTGATATAGCTGATAAGAAGTTTAGGGAAGGATATTTTAAATATGTTCATCATAAGCTGGAAAAAGCAAGGTGTTGACTTTTGGTGGATAGACTGGCAGCAAGGTGAAAAATTCGGAAAGAAAGGCTTAGATCCTTTGTGGCTTTTAAATCATCTTCATTACAAAGATATACAAAGAGATAAGAGAAGAGGGCTTATCTTATCAAGATATGCAGGAGTAGGTAGCCATAGGTATCCGCTCGGATTCTCAGGTGACACTATAATTACTTGGGATAGTTTGAATTTTCAACCATATTTTTACAGCTACAGCATCAAATATAGGTTATTCGTGGTGGAGTCATGATATAGGCGGACACATGAATGGTACAAGAGATGATGAGCTTTTTGTTAGATGAGGTACAATTTGGTGTATTTTCACCTATAATGCGTCTACATAGTACCTGTAATGACTTTTCAGGAAAAGAACCTTGGAATTATAATGATATTGCAAATGCTATAATAAAAATACCTTAGATTAAGACAAAGGCTGATACCATATTTATATACAATGAATTTAAAGACACATAAAGATGTTTTACCACTCATCTTACCTATATATTATTTTTGAAGCGGAAAATGAAAAGCATATAATTATCCTAATGAATATTATTTTGGAGAAGATCTACTTGTCTGTCCTATAACGGAAAAGGGGGATGAACTTAGCAAATTATCTAGAGTTAAAAGCTTATCTTCCGAAAGGATATTGGGTGGATATATTCACGGGTATTAAATATGCAGGTGAAAGAGAAATTGAGCTTTATAGGAGTTTAGATGATATAGCAGTTTTGCCAGACTTGGAAGTATTTTTGCCTTTAGATGCAAGAAAAAGCGGAAATGAGATAGATAATCCAAATGAGCTTGATTTACATGTATTTGCCGGTGCTGACGGTAGCTATTCTTTAGCCGAAGATGCCAGTGAATTAGCAGATTTTGTAGAAAAAGAATGGAGATATACTGAGTTTTTGGGAAAGGCAAAAGAAAATTTTCTAGACTATAATGATAAAAATATTCTTATGAGCTTAATATAGAGGCAGTAAAAACAATATAGCTGATGCTATAAAGAAGAGGAAATATAATATTTATTTGCATGGAATAAAGGAGTATTACAGTCTTGAAATAAGTGCCGCAATAAGTCTATTAGTCCTCTTGCCATATCTTATGATGATAAAGCTAATGCTTTAGTAATCAAAACTTAGATAATATTTCACTTGATAAGGAAATAGAATTAATATAGTAAGTAAGTATAATTATAATTCCTTTGAAATAATAGAAAATAAGATATTTGCAATGTTAAATGCCGCACAAATATCTTATGATTTAAAAACAGTCTTATTTGAGAGTATAAGAAAGTTGGAAGAAAAAGGGTGTCGCTTTTTGTAATGTCTGAAATTTATAGCCTATGTGATAATGAATATGTAAGAGGTGCAATTTTTGAGTTATTAGGGGCATAACTATATATGTATTATTGAGTTGTAATTTTATCGACATATACCTCCATTAACATAAGTTTATGTAATATAATATCATTTTGTTTTAACAAGAGACCGCTAAAATACCACTTAGTCGGTTTTTATTTATGTATTCTAGAATAATTCTAATTTGATAAAAATTTTTGTGTTTTTATAACAAAATTATTATTTGAAATAGTTAATATAGAAGTAAATTTATTAATTGATTGTTAAATATATGTATAAGTATTGAAAAAATACAAATATATACTAGAATAAAAAAATAAAGTTAGATAGAGGAGGATAAACCGATGTTTTGTATAGTATAAAGCTTTTGTTATTAATTTAAGTATACTTTTGATTAATAGGAGGTTTGTATGGACAGCTTAGTTAGAAAGTCAATGAGTTTTTAGTTAGCGTCATCATAATTAGTATGTTCCTATGTAATAGCTTAGTATATGCTACAGAAGTATCAACACATATAAACAGCAATAAAGAGGATATTATACACACTGTTACCATTCTGTAGCTAAGTCATATAGATATGGTAAGCTTTTATAAGACACAGAGAGTTATACTCAGATTGTAGGTGGTTAATATGATAACTGATAAACTCATATGCTTACTGGCTATATTACCTTTAGCAGTATGCACTAAACAAAAACCATACTACATTTGTAGATTTTTCTTATTTTTACATAGCAGTAGTTTTTGTTGGGGAAATATACAAGGGATATCCTAAGTTAAGAGAGAGTTATTTGAATAAAGAGTTGAATATAAAATCTCTGATTAGTGATATATTTTGGTTGCTGATGTATATTTTTATATAGCAATTTATATTATAGAATATAGGTAAATAAACAGGTGGGCTTTTGTACATCCCCCGAAAGTTAGACCAAAATCTAACGATTAGGGGGTCGGTACAAAAAGCTCACCTTTATTAGCTTTATTTGTTCTTTGCCATTCTCAAATTTTTCTATGATTTACAATAACAGTACAGCTTGCATCTCCTGTAATATTTACAACAGTTCTACCCATATCGAATATTCTGTCTATACCTGCAACAAGAGCTATACCTTCAACAGGAAGTCCTACACTTTGAAGAACCATAGCAAAGCATTATCATACCTGAACCCGTGTACGCGGCAGTACCTATACTGGCTAAGGTGGCAGTAACCACTATAGTAAGTAATTGACTAGGTGTAAGAGTAATGCCATAACAAGCTGCTATAAATACAGAACAAACACCTTGATAGATGGCAGTTCCGTCCATATTTATAGTTGCACCAAGTGGAAGAACAAAACTTACTATATCTTTTCTAATACCTAAGTTTTCTTCCAAACACTCACTATTTATAGGTAGAGTACCTACAGAAGAAGCACTGGAAAAACCAAAAAGCATAGCAGGCATTATAGCCTTGAAGAATGTTAGAGGGTTTGTATTACCAAGGGTTTTTACTGTAAATGAATATACAACAGCCATATGAACTATGTAAGCTATATAAGCGGTTACAATAACCATAAATAGAGAACCGATTACATTTGCGCCATTAGTAGCTATAACAGGTGTTATAAGGCAAAAATACAGCTATAGGGTGAAGTTTTAATAATCATATTCATAATAATCATAAAGACTTCTTCTACAGAGTGATTTAATTTTGCAAGTGTTTCTCCTTTTTCACCTGCTATAATTATACCAAAACCTATGAAAAGAGAAATAACTATAGTTTGTAGCATATTTGCCTCGACTAGTGGTCCAAGTACATTTTTAGGGAAAAGTTGAACTAAAAGTTTCCATAATACTGGTTGCTTTTCCGGGATCAAAGCTAAGACCGCTGGTTTGTAAAAGTTTAAAGCTACCCTTGAAAAGATTAGCAAATAAAAGACCTACGGCGACAGCGAAAGCAGTTGTAATACTATAATAAATAATAGTACTAAGACCTATAGTACCAACTTTCTTGATATCTTTTAAGGAAACGATACCATCAATGATAGAAGTTAGAACGATAGGAACAACAACAAATTTTTAAAAAGATTTAAAAATTGTACCTATTGGTTGCAAAAAGTAAGTTGCAAAATTCTACAGCATTCAGCTTTATAAATATAAGACCGCTATAATACCTAAGAATAAGGCTATAAAAATCTGACTGGCTAATGATAGTTTTATATTCATTAAATACCTCCCTAAATTTAAAAACTATACCTATTATAAAGAAAAATACATAAAAATCAAGAAAAAATATATATAAGTGTGAAATATATAAAATTTGAGGAATATTTTCTGCCTTAATTTTTATAATATAGGAATAAATACTTGAGTATGTTATACTAAAAAGAATTCTTAAAACTTAGTTTTTACTAAAAGAGGAAATAAGATGTCTATTAGAATTAATAAATTCTTAAAGCAACATTGGATATTGCTCAAGAAGAGTAGCAGATAGCCTAATATCTGAGGGGTAAAGTATATATAGATGGCAAAAAAGTACAAGAGGGTACAAAGATAAATAAAGATGAAAAACTATATGTAAAATGGTAAATTTATAGCAAAGTATGAAGATATAGGAGAGGTAGAAACTATTATATTGGCTTTTAAAATAAACCAAAAGGGTATAGTATGTACTACAGGCGATAAAGACAGGGCAATAAATATTGTAGACTATGTAAATTATAAAAACAAGAGTGTATCCTATTGGAAGATTGGACAAGGACTCTCAAGGTCTTATTTTTACTTACAAATAAAGGTGATATAGTAAATGCGCTAATGAAAGCAAGTAATTATCACGAAAAAGAGTATATGGTTACTTTAGATAGAGCTTTTGATGATAAATTTATAGAGAAAAATGCGTGAAGGTGTGTATTTGCGGAACTAAAGCTTAAAAACTAGAGCTTGCAGAGTAAAAATATCAGGAAATACATTTAGTATAGTTTTAACTCAGGGTCTAAATAGACAAATAAGACGAATGTCCAAGGCTTTTAGGTTATATGGTTATTAAATTAGAGAGAGTACGTATAATGAATATAAAACTAAAAGGTATAGAATATGGTAAATATAGAAACTTAGATAAAGAAGAGATAAAAAAAGCTTATATAAAAATTAGGCATAGAGGTAGGTATAAATGGATAAAAAGGAAAGAGTTAAATATCTGGTTGATATATTAAATAAGGCAGGAAAGGCTTATTATCAAGATGCAATAGAAATAATGCCAAATATAGAATATGATAAGCTTTATGATGAGTTATTAGCTTTAGAAAAAGAAACAGGATTTATTTTTATCCTCTTCTCCAACTAGAAATGTAGGCTATGAGATATTATCAGAATTACCTAAAAAGAGCATGAAAGTCCTATGCTTTCTTTAAATAAAAACAAAAGAAGTTGCTGATTTAATAAATTTTGTGGGGAATAAAGAGGCTCTACTTTCTTGGAAAAATGGATGGACTTACTATAGTCCTCACAGTATGAGAATGGTGAACTTATCAGTGCAGTTACCAGAGGGAACGGTACCATAGGTGAAGTGATAACAAATAATGCTAAGTGCTTTGTTAATATTCCTTTAAATATAGATTATAAGGGAAGTTTGACTCTTAGAGGTGAGGCTATAATTAAATATAGTGATTTTGAAAAAATTAATGATAAAATAGAAGGAATAGAAAATAAATATAAAAATCCCAGAAATCTTTGCTCCGGGTTCCGTAAGGCAGTTAAATCCGTCTATAACAAAAGAAAGAAATGTGTATTTTTACGCTTTTTGCTTTTAGTTTCTGCCACTGATTTTAATAGTGAAAACTCCAGAGAAAAGGAATTCTTATTTTTAAAAAGAAAAATGGCTTTGATATTGTAGAATATAAAAAGTAGATAAGAATAATATTTCTGAGGCTGTAGAATACTTTAGAACTAAGATAGAAGATTTTGATATACCAAGCGATGGGCTTGTTTTTACTTTTTAGATGATATAGCTTATGGAGAGTCACTTGGAACTACAGCAAAAATTCCCAAGAAATGCTATAGCTTTTAAATGGACAGATGAATTAAAAAGAACAAAAATTATTAGAAATAGAATGGAGTCCATCCAGAACAGGACTTATAAATCCTGTTGCTATTTTTGAACCTGTAGAGCTTGAAGGAACAACAGTATCCAGAGCAAGCGTACATAATCTCAGCATATTGGAGAGTTTAGAACTAGGTGTAGGAGATATTATTAAAGTGTATAAGGCTAATATGATAATTCCACAAATAGAGGATAATCTAACACGCAGTTCTAACATAGAAATACCACGTGTTTGTCCTGCTTTGTAGTAGTGAAACTAGTGTAAAAATGAAAAATGGGGTAAAAACTTTATATTGTACTAATGAAGCTTGTCCGCTAAGCATATAAAAATTATTTAGTCTTGCAAGCTCTAGAGATATGTTAAATATTGATGGCTTATCAGAGTCTACCCTAGAGAAGTTTCTTGCACATGGCTTTATAAAAGAACTTGCAGATCTTTTCAGGTTAAAAAGAACATAGAGCAGAAATAATAAGTATGGATGGTTTTGAGAGAAATCTTATGAAAAATCTGAATTTAGCTATAGAAAAAGCAAGACATACTTCTTTAGCGAGAGTTTTAGCTTCTCTTGGTATAAACGGAATAGGTAGTGCAAATGCAAAAACTTATTTCAAAAATATTTTTGATGAAAATATAGACTTAATTATAAATGCCGGTATAGAAGATTTTTACAAAATGTAGATGGGATAGGGTGAGATTTTTAGCCAATACTATGTATGCCTATTTTCCATAATGAAAAATAAAGAAAGTTTGGATAGATTATTGGCTGAACTGATTATAGAAAAAAAGTGCCGACAATATAGATTCAGCTTTAGAAAATCAAATATTTGTTATAACAGGTAGCTTAGAAAAGTTCAAAAATAGAAAAGAATTGCAAGCCTTAATAGAGGCTAGGGGTGGGAAAAGTAGCTCCAGTGTTAGTGCAAAAACTACCTACTTGATTAATAATGATACCTTATCAAATTCATCAAAAATAAAAAGGCTAAAGGAACTTGGTGTAAAAAATTATATCTGAGGAAGATTTCTTAATCTAAATTAGGAGGGTAATATTAAATGCCAATAAAAATACAAAAAGATTTACGGCTAGAAGTATATTGGAAGAAGAAAATATATTTGTGATGGACGAAGAGAGACTGTAACTCAGGATATACGTCCATTACAACACTTATAGTAAATTTGATGCCTTTTAAAAGAAGATACGGAAACTCAATTACTTAGAGCCTTATCAAATACTCCATTACAACTAGATTTGACATTTTTAGTAATGGAAACACACGAAAGTAAGAATACAAGTCAAAGTCATATAAACAAATTTTTATGTAGGTTTTAGTGATATTAAAATAAAACTTATGACGGAATGATAATTACAGGAGCACCTGTAGAAAAATCTGGAATATGAAGAAGTAGGTTATTTTTGAAGAGTTGGCCAATATAATGAAATGGTCAAAAGTTACATGTAACTTCTACTTTACATATATGTTGGGCCTCACAGGTAGGACTTTATTATCATTATGGAATAAAGAAACATAAGCTTGAAGAAAAATTAAGTGGTATATACAAACATAAAATATTAGATAGAAAAAGTTCCATTAGTACGGTCTTTAGATGATTATGTATATTGTCCACATTCCAGAAATACAGAAGTAAGAAAAAGATATAGAAAAAGGTTGATGATTTGTTGATTTTGGCTGAAAGCGAAGAAGCAGGGGTGCTGTTATTAGCTTCAAAGGATGGAAAAACAAGTATTTATGCAGGGGCATCCGAATATGATAGAATGACCTTGGCAATAGAATATGATAGAGATATGAAAAAGGGCTTGAATCCTAAGTTACCCAAAAATTATTTTGAAAATGATAATACAAAGCAGACACCTGTACTCACTTGGAGAAATTTTTCCAATACTTTTTATACCAATTGGCTTAATTTTTATGTATATCAAAATACACCATATATTTTTGGAAGAACATGATGAAAATTATATAGATTATCAAATTTAAGTGTAAAATATTTACATAATAAGACATAATGGGAAGAAATTATCATAATTAATTTTTGATATATAAATCCAGATAATAAATTTATAAGATTAAGAAATATAATATATTTCTTATGGAGGTTTAAATGAATATTATTATTGTAGGTTGCGGAAAAGTTGGAAGAACTCTAACTAAGCACCCTAAATGATGAAAAAACATAATATTGCGGTTATAGATACTGATAGTCATGCGGTATCAGATTTGGCAAATGCCTATGATGTTTTTAGGAGTTGTAGAGAATGGTGCAAGTAATTCTGTTTTAATTGGAAGCAGGAGTAGAAGAAGCAGACTTATTTATAGCTGTTACAGAGTCAGATGAACTTAACCTACTTTGTTGTATGATAGCTAAAAGACAGCTAATTGTAAAGCAATAGCAAGAGTTAGAAATCAATTTATAATAGAAGTGAATTTCATTAAAGAAGAGCTCAGTCTATCTATGATAATTAATCCTGAACTTGCGGCGCAGCAGAAATAGCTAGAATATTACGTTTTCCATCAGCTATAAATATAGAAACTTTCTCAAAGGTAGACTTGAGATATTAGAATTTCAAGTTAATGCCTGTTCTATATTAAATGATATAAGTATTATGGATATGTCCAAGAGATTAAAGGCTGATGTTTTTAGTTTGTGGTATACAAAGAAAAGATGAGATAATTATACCAAATGGTAGAACTATTATAAAAAGATGGGGATATAATAAGTCTTATAGGAGCTCCAAAGCAAACTAAACTATTCTTTAAAGAAATAGCTTTAATACTCATCAGGTAAAAAGATACTATGATAGTAGGTGGTGGTACTCTGGCCTATTATCTGGCTACAAGCCTTATTAAGATGGGTATAGGTGTAAAAATTATTGAAAGAGATGAACATAGATGTGAGGGAGCTTAGTGAGTTGTTACGGAAGCAGTTATAATAAATGCTGATGCAACAAATCAAGAAGTTCTTATAGAAGAAGGTATAGATAATATTTCCAGCTTTGTTACACTTACAGGTATAGATGAAGGTAATATTTTCTTATCCTTATATGCAAGATCAGAACAAATGCGAAACTTATAACTAAGATTAATAGAATTGCCTTTGATGATATTGTAGATGCATTTAATCTTGGTAGTATCATTGCACCAAAAGATTTGACAGCACAATACATCCTTAGATATGCAAGAGCGTTACAAAATGGTATGGGTAGTAATGTAGAAACCTTGTATAGAATAATAAATAGAAAAGCCGAAGCTCTGGAATTTAAGATAACTAGTGAAGCTCTCATTTTTAGGTAAGGCACTTGAAAATGTCAATTTAAAACCCTAATACCTTGATTTCAAGTATTATTAGAAAGAGGTGAAATTATAACACCAAATGGAAAAAAACTATAGTAGAGGAAGGCGATAGTGTCATTGTTGTCAGTACCCAATTAGGGTCTTAGTGATATTAATGATATATTGGAGAATAAGAACAATGAATTATTCTATTATTATACATATATTAGGTAAGGTAATAGGCTTGGAGGGAATATTTTTCTTCTTCGTTTATAGTGGGTATGTTATATGGAGAGAGTGAGGCTTATTCTTTTTCTTATAATGTCTATTTTTCTATATTGCTGGGTTATTTTATGCAGAGCCTAAAAATTACCTTTATTTCACTAAAGAGGGTATGACGGTAGTTGCTCTTAGCTGGATACTTATGAGTATTTTTAGGTGCTATGCCTTTTTGTTATAAATAAAGATATACCGAATTTTATAGATGCTTTGTTTGAAACGGTTTCAGGTTTTACTACAACAGGGAGCCAGTATTTTACCGGCTGTTGAAGATATCAGCCATGCCAGTGTATTTTGGAGAAGTTTTACACACTGGATAGGGTGGTATAGGAGTTATAGTTTTTCTTCTTGCAATTTTACCAAGTACAGGTGGATATGATATGCATCTTATGAGGGCAGAAAGTCCGGGGCCTAGTGTGGGTAAACTTGTTCCTAGAATAAAGGGATACAGCACTTTATCTTTATGGGATATATATTGCTATGACAATATTACAAATAATATTATTATTACTTGCTAAAATGCCTCTTTTTGATACTATAACTATTACCTTTTGGTACTACTAGGTACAGGAGGTTTCGGTATTAAAAATGATAGTATGATGAGTTATAGCTCTCTTATACAGAATATAGTAACTGTATTTATGATTTTATTTGGAGTTAATTTTAATGCTTTATTTTATTCTTTTGTCAAAAGCATAAAAAGATATCTTTAAACAAGAGGAAGTAAAAACTTATTTTTGCTATTATATTTGTGGCTATAGCTATAATTAGTATAAATATACTATCTATTTATAATGGAGATGTCTTAACTTCAATAAAGCATGCAGCTTTTTCAAGTTGGTTCAATAATAACAACGACCGGATATTCTACTACAGATTTTTAATGTGTGCCTGAACTTTCGAGGACTATACTTGTTATGCTTATGTTCATAGGTGCTTGTGCGGTGGTACAGGTGGCGGTATAAAGGTATCCAGAATAATTATTCTTATAAAGAGTATGTTTGAGATATACAAAAATATACATCCAAATAGTGTTAAATGTATTAGATTAGATAGAAAGACTGTAGATAGCAATACAGTAAAAGCAGTTAATACTTTTTGGCAACATATTTTATTATATATTCTATAATTATGCTTATACTCGCTTTTGATGAGTTTGATCTTATAACTAATTTTACTGCTATAGCGGCTACTTTTAATAATATAGGACCGGGACTTGAACTTGTGGGGCCTATGGGAAATTTTGCTATGTTTTCACCTATATCAAAAGTGGCTTTTAACCTTCGGAATGTTGGCAGGTAGATTAGAATTATATCCTATGCTTATAATATTAGTTCCCGGTATGTGGAAGTTAAGTAAGGTGAAAAGGAAATAAGATTTTATAAAAGAAAGTACATTGTTAAAGATTAAACAATATTAAATCTTGCACGAATTGAGCTATTAAACCAGGAAATGATATATAAAATAGAGTGTCAGGTTATGATTAATACACTGTATTTTATTATACTTATACTTGATTTTATAGCTCAACTTTTTATAGCTTAAAAAGTTTTTAAATAGTTCCTGTAATATACATAGTCATTCTGGCACTGGCGATAAGTCTATCTTCTTTATCTTTTATAGTAACATCATTAACTGCAGTTGTTTTTCCTTTATGTATAGTTTCGGAACTTACTATTAAAAAAAGCCTTCATTTGCACCTTTTATATAATTTATATTTCGGAGAGTGTAACGCTGGTACATTCATAGGCAAAAAGTAGACATAGCGGCAGCCATATCACATAAGGTATACAGAACGCCCCCATGAACATTTCCATAAGGATTTAGCATTTCATTGATGATATCTATTTTAAAACTGGCAAAACCCGGTCTTACCTCTATAAGTTCGGCTTTCTCAAACCCGGAAAGTGGAATAATATGTTTTAAAAATACCTTCATATACAATATCTCTCATAGATCCTCCAAAACTAAATAAAAATAATACTTGTATACTAGCACAAGTAAGATAAGAAATAAAAGCTATGTATCTAGAAAAAAATATTTTAAAATAGAATTTACACTCCAACAAGCTATATTGAATAGAACAAAAGGTATAGGGTATATGTTCATCTTGCCTTTGAATATCCCAAATATATTTTGCACTTTTTAAGTTTATTGGAAGAGAGCGAAGAAGAGTGCACTCTATATGAAACTAAAGGCTTCGTTTATACCGTAAAGCTTTTACAACCATTTCTAGAAGTTTAAGCCAAGTCGAGTAATCGTGGCTAAGTCTACGAGAGGACATCTTGAAATCCGAATTAAGTTTCTATCTATCATAACACTGGAGTTTTGCTATCATAGTATTTTTAAGAAGAAATTTATAGTCGATTTCAGTTTTTACTTTGCGTTTTGGCTTAATTAAATGTCCTGTGCTGTCTATCATTTCTATAGCAGTATAAGATAAGAGGGCATTTTTGCTTATTAAAAGCTATTTTGCTTTTTGTAATTTATCTTCTTTCCAAATATCATCTGCATCTATAAAGGCGATGTAGCGACCCTTAGCAAAAGCTATACCATTGTTTCGGCTTTCTCCTGCACCGACATTTTTTCGTGTTTTTAAAAAAGATAGATATTTTTATATTTAGATATATAAGTATCTATAAGTTGTATTGTTGCATCTACCGAGCAATCATCTATTAATATTATTTCTAAATTTTTTTGTCTACTTTCTGGCTAAGTACACTATCTAGAGTTAAAAGAAATATACTTTTCACAATTATAAGTAGGAATTATAATTGAAATTAAATTATCATCAAAAATTTTTGTCATATTAAATACCTCGGTAATATTATAAAATTAAGATAACATAAAGAGTATTTTTGGCTGTCAAATACATTTGACAATCATTATATATAATAGTAAAATAGGCACAAAAAGCGTAAAAGAGGAGAATTATGAGCTTTTTGATAAATTGGAAAGAAAAATATGGTAGATATGCTGTAAAAAGGTTTGATGAAGTATCTTATTGTTCTTTATGCAATAGGAGTATTTACATCAAGCGTTTATGTAGATAGGCTTAGTTTGGATATTTCCAGAGTGATGTCGGGAGAAGTATGGAGAATATTTACTTGGCTTTATATATTCGCCCTCAAATGGGCCTATATTTGCTGTGATTATGATAATGTTATATTATAATTTAGGGAATACTTTTGGAATATGTTTGGGGTAGCTTTAGATTTAATGTATATATATGTTCATGGGAATTTTGTTCCATATAATAGCCGCTTTCGTTGTGTATTATATTTAAACAAAATATACTAATAACTCGGAGGAACTGAATATTTCTATATTTTTGGCTTTTTGCAATTACATTTCCTGAGATGGAGTTCAGGCTATATTTTTGTTTTACCTATAAAAAGCAAAGTGTATAGCACTCTTCTATATAGGTATAGAAGCTTTTAATTTTATAAATGAAATGTTTCCACAAAACTTACTATATTCTTGTGCGTATTAAATTTCATAATATTCTATTTTGTTTTACAGGTAAGTTGCAAAAGTAAAATAAAGGGTGAGCAAAAAGAGCTGGAAGGGTGGAACTGATATCACTAAAAATGCAAGCTAGAAATCGTATTCATAAATGTGCCGTTTGTGGTAGAACCGGTGAAGATGATGCCAATCTTGAATTCAGATATTGCTCAAAATGTGAAGGTAATTATGAGTATTGCAATGAACATATTTTTTTACGCATATACATATTTTTAGGTAACAATAAAGAAGATTAATATAAGAGGATATAAAAATGAAAAACAAAAAATCATTTGTACAATGGGACCAAATACTAATAATAAAGAACTTATGTTGGATCTTGCTAAAAATGGTATGGATATAGCTAGATTTAACTTCTCACATGGTGATTATGAGGAACACACCGGTCGTTTAAATTTATTAAAAAGAGGTTAGACAAGAATTAGGTAAGAATATAGGTGCCTTTACTTGATACTAAGGGACCGGAGATAAGAACAGGTAATCTGGTTGATGGAAAGAAAGTTATTCTGGAAACAGGTCAAAACTATATTTTAGACGTGAATGAGAGAATAGGTGATAATACTATAGGGTATATTAATTATGCGGGACTTATAAATGATGTTAAAGCAGGGAATAAGATTCTTATAGATGATGGACTTATAGAATTAGAAGTTATTTCAATAAATGGTAGTCAAATAGAATGTAAGGTTATAAATGGCGGTGAATTAGGAGAGAAAAAGGAGTTAATGTACCTGGAGTTTCTATAAAAATTACCGCACTTACAGATAAAGATATAGAAGATATTAAATTTGGTATAAAAAGCAGGTTTTGATTTTATAGCGGCTTCATTCGTAAGAAATGCGGAAGCTATTTATCAAATAAAAGCTATCTTAGAGGAAGCCGGAGCTAATATGGTGGTAATAGCTAAGATAGAAAATCAAGAGGGTATAGATAATATTGACTCAATAATAGAAGCGGCAGATGCTATCATGGTTTGCCAGAGGAGATATGGGTGTTGAAGTTCCAACAGAGGCAGTTCCGTTCATTCAAAAAAACAATTATTAAGAAGTGTAATATAGCTTGTAAACCCGGTTATAACAGCTACTCAAATGTTAGATTCTATGATTAGAAATCCAAGACCTACAAAGAGCAGAAGTTACAGACGTGGCAAATGCTGTTTATGACGGTACAGATGTTGTTATGCTTTCGGGTGAGACAGCTATGGGTAAATATCCTTTAGATGCCCTAAAAACTATGGCTAAGATAGTAGAAGAGTCAGAGAGTCATCTTGATCATAAAGCATATAGAAATAGAAGAACAAATTCTATTAATAGATCTAATATTTCAAATCAAGTTAGCTATGCGGCTGTTTCTACAGCTGATGAGCTAAATGCAAAAAGCCATTGTTGCACCAAGTATTAGCGGATTTACAACCAGAATGTTATCTAAATGGCGTCCTAACGTTGTTGTATATGGTTTATCTCCAAGCAGTTCAACACTTAGACAGATGCAAATATATTGGGGTGTAGTTCCGGTTGAAGCCAAGAGAGCCAGTACAACAGATGAATTAGTAACAAATTCTATAGATAAGTTAAAAGCGCAAGCTTACATAGAAAAAGGTGATACCATCATCATTACAGCGGGTATTATAGCTAATAAAAGCTGATCGTAAAACCTGCGGCACACACCAATACAATGCAAGTAGAAATAATAGAGTAAATAAAATAAGCATATAGCACTTTGCTATATGCTTATTTAGAAAAAATTAGGAGAATATATGAGTAATAAGAGAGCATTTTTGAGTTTAGAAAAAGCAAAAAGAGATAAGTGAAGTTTATCCTACACCTTGGCATATATATGATGAAAAAAGGCATTATAGAGAATGTAAAGAATTTAAAAAGCCTTTTCTTGGAATAAAGGTTTTAAGGAGTATTTTTGCAGTAAAAAGCTACACCCAATCCTTTTATTCTAAATATACTGAAAGAGTATGGTTGCGGTACGGATTGTTCTTCGCTAACAGAACTTATGATGTCTAGAGCTTGTGGTTTTAAGGCCGATGATATTATGTTCTCATCAAATGATACTACAAAAAGAGGAATTTAAGCTTGCAGCAGAGCTTGGTGCTATAATAAACCTAGATGATATTACACATATAGATACAGTTTTGGAAGCAGTAGATAAGTTACCAAAGACTATGAGTTGCAGATATAATCCCGGTGGTGTCTTTGTTATGAGCAATGGTATTATGGATAATCCGGGAGATGCGAAATATGGGATGACCCCGAGACAAATGTATGAAGCTTTCAAAATAATGAAAAAGAAAAGGTGTAGAAAAATTTCGGTATACATTCTTTTCTTGCCAGCAATACAGTGACAAATGAGTATTATCCAAAAGCTTGCTAAAATATTATTTACGGAAAGCAGTTAAATTTAGTAAAAGAGCTTGGAATAAAGATAAAATTTATAAATCTTTCAGGTGGAATAGGTGTTAATTATAAACCTGAGCAAGAACCGAATGATATATTTGCTATAGGTGCAGGTGTAAAGAAGTATATGATGAAATTCTAGTTCCTGCAGGTATGGAGGACGTAGAAATTTATACAGAACTTGGACGTTTTATGTTAGCACCTTATGGGGCATTAGTAACAAAAGCTATAAATGAGAAGCATACCTATAAAGAGTATATAGGAGTAGATGCCTGTGCTGTAAATCTTATGCGTCCGACTATGTATGGTGCTTATCATCATATTACAGTTTTAGGTAAGGAAAAAGAAAAGAAATACAAATAAGTATGATATAGTAGGCTCACTTTGTGAAAAATAATGACAAGTTTGCTATAGATAGAGAATTACCTAAAAATAGATAGAGAGATTATCTCTATACATGATACGGGTGCTCACGGTTATGCTATAGGGGTATAATTACAATGGGAAATTAAAATCAGCAGAACTTTTACTTAAAAAGATGGTAAGGTAGAGCTTATAAGAAGAGCAGAAACGGTAAAAGATTATTTTGCAACTTTTGATTTTTGCGATATATTAAAAATATTAGAATAGTATAAGAGCTTGTAAAATAACTATATAAAGAAAGAAACGGAAGAGATTATTTATAGTATTTTTCGTAAAGCTTGTTATAAAAATTAAATATACCATATACAATGAGAGCTGTCGCATAATATGTGGTGGCTTTTTATTGTATATGGCTTGATTTTAATGATATTATAAAATGGTAAATAGAAATGCAAAAAGGAGTCTTTATGTCGAAAATCATTTCAAATATCAAACTATCTAAAGACTTCTATCTAATGAAGGTAGAGGAAACAGCTCAAAAAAATGGGACAATTTTATATGCTTAGAGCTTGGGAAACCTATCCGGTTTTATCAAGACCTATAAGTATTTATGATGCTACTGATGATAGTGTAAGTTTTCTGTATAAAACTGTAGGAAAGGGAACTAAGTATTTTTCTACTCTAAAAAGAAGGCGATGAAATAACTCTTGAAGGACCTCTTGGAACAGGCTTTCCACAGTGTAGTGGAAGAGTTGCTCTGGTAGGTGGTGGAGTAGGTATAGCACCATTTTATTTAGTGGCTAAGGAACTAAGAAAAAGCAAATCCCAATATGATAGTAGATATTTATCTAGGTTTTAGTGATGAAGCTATCTTGAAAAAAGAATTCGAAGAAGTTTGTGATAAACTTACTGTAAAATGTAGGTGGTTTTATAACTGAAGAAGTAGATACTACAAAATATGATATGATAATGACCTGTGGTCCGGAAATCATGATGAAAGTCTTATATAACAAGTGTAAAAGAAGGAACAGCTGATAGACTCTATGTGTCTATGGAAAAATAGAATGGCTTGCGGTATAGGTGCCTGTTTAGTTTGTACTTGCAAAACGAGTGTAGGGAAATAAACGAGCTTGTAAAGAAGGACCGGTTATGCTTGGGAAAGAGGTATTTGAAAATGAGTTCTAGATTAGAAGTAGATTTTGCAGGAGTTAAATTTAAAAATCCTGTAATTCTTGCTTCGGTACTTGCGGTTTTAGTAAAGAATTTAATGAATATTTCGACATACAAAAGCTTGGAGGCATTTCATCAAAGGGCTTGACTCTTAATTATAGAGCAGGAAATGACGGTATAAGAATATGGGAAACACAAGGTGGAATAATAAATAGTGTAGGTCTTGAAAATCCGAGTGTTAGAGCCTTTGTTGAAAAGGAAAAATCCTAGAATGAATAGCTTGGATTTGGTAAATATAGTAAATCTTGGCGGTCATTCTATGGATGACTATATAGAAGCGATAGAAATATTGAATGAACATAAATTGGATATATTAGAATTAAATATCTCTTGCCCAAAATGTTAAGGCAGGAGGAATGAATTTCGGTATAGATACATGCATAGCAACAAATGTAGTTTCAGAAATCAGAAAGAGATGTAAACATAAATTAGTTGTTAAATTATCTCCAAATGCTCATGATATAGTGGAACTCGCAAAGTCTTTAGAGAATGTAGGGGCAGATGGGCTTTCTCTTGTAAATACTGGCCATGGCTATAGACATAAAGAAGAGAAAACCTGTATTTGAAAATACTTATGCAGGGCTTTCAGGTCCGGCAATAAAACCTATAGCACTTAGAATGATACATCAAGTTGCTCATGCAGTTAAAAATACCTATTATGGGTATGGGTGGTATAACAACAGCAGAAGATGCTATAGAATTTATTATGGCAGGAGCCGATGTTGTTCAAGTCGGAACAGCCAGCTTTATGAATCCTAAGATAGCACTTGATATAATAGCGGCATTGATAAATATTTAGAAGATAATAATATTAATAATATTAGTGAAATAAAGGGGTATTATCTAGATGGAATATAGAATAGAAAAGAGATTCTATGGGCGAAGTAAAAAGTACCTGTAGATAAATATTATGCAGCACAAACACAAAGAAGTTATGAAAATTTTAAAAATAGGTACAGAGAAAATGCCTAAGGAGATAATACGAGCTTTTGCTATACTAAAAAGCTGCGGCTATGGCAAATAACGAATTACTCAAATTATCAGATGAAAAAATTAAAAGTTATAACAGAAGTATCAAATGAAATTTATGAAGGAAAGTTGGATGAACATTTCCCATTACTTGTATAGCAAACCGGGTAGCGGTACTCAATCTAATATGAATGTTAATGAGGTCATAGCAGGTAGAGGGAAATGAACTGGCAGGCAAACAATTATTACATCCAAATGATGATGTTAATATGTCTCAAAGTTCAAATGATACTTTCCCAACAGCTATGCATATAGCAGCTACAGTAGAAATAAAAACTAAGCTGTATCCGGCTATAGATGAGCTTGTGGCTACTTTCTCAAAATTAGAAAAAGAAAATGAAGGAATCATTAAAAAGTGGAAGAACGCATCTACAAGATGCTACACCTATAAGTTTTTCACAAGAGCTTAGCGGATATAGAGCTATGTTGGAAAAACCAAGAAAAATGTTAGAGTATTCTTTGGAAAGCTTGAGTGAACTCGCTCTTGGCGGAACGGCTGTAGGAACAGAGTCTTAATGCACCTGAGGGTTTTGATACTCTAGTAGCTGAAAAAATATCAAAATTAACTACATACGAGTTTAAGACTAGTGATAATAAGTTTCATGCACTAACAAGTAAAGATGCCTTGGTATTTTCTCATGGTGCACTTAAAGCTTTAGCTGCAAACCTATTAAAAATAGTAAATGATATACGTTTACTTGCCAGTGGTCCACGTTGTGGGTTATATGAGATATTAATACCTGAAAATGAACCGGTAGTTCTATAATGCCGGGTAAAGTTAACCCTACTCAATGCGAAGCTCTTAGTATAGTAGCTGTAAAAGTTAGGGAAATGATGCAAGTATAGGAATAGCGGCTTCACAAGGTAATTTCGAGCTTAATGTATATATGCGTTAATAATAAATGACTATTTGCAATCAGTTAGATTATTAGCAGATGGTATACAATCATTTAATAAAAATTGTGCAATAGGTATAAAAAGCAAATAAGGAGAAGATGAAAGAAAACTTAGATAGATCTCTAATGCTAGTTGCCGCACTTAATCCATATATAGGTTATGATAATGCCGCAAAAAACAGCTAAAAAGCGTTTAGAGATAATATTTCCATAAGAGACTTGCATAGAACTTGGTTTTTAAGTCCTAAAGCATTTTGATGATATTTTCCATCCGGAAGAGATGATATAAGTAAAAAGAGGTTGTCTTATGTCTAAAAAGAAGAAAGAAAAACTAATGTAATGCGTATTTTTAGATAGTAAGAAATTGGATTATCTTACTCATTCTTATGTGGATACACCAACTACAAATGGTATAGAGGTCGCAGATATATTGGGGCAAGATAGAAGAGATGTTTTTAAAACTTTGGTAACAGTGGGAAAATCAAGTGCAAATTATGTTTTTGTTATTCCTGTTGAGAAAGAGTTGGACTTGAAAAAGGCGGCTAAGGCAGTAGGCGAAAAAGTATAGAAATGTTAAAATCAAAAGATTTACTTCCATTGACAGGCTATATTCATGGTGGTTGTTCTCCTATAGGAATGAAAAAGTTTTTTAGAACAACTATAGATGAAAGTGCCGCTACTAGAGATAGAATTATTTTTAGTGCAGGTAAAATAGGGTATCAAATAGATACAAATTTAATAGAATTGGAGAAAGTAATAAAAATTTGAATTAAAAGATTTAACAATAGAATAAGAATTTAGGGGCGGATAAAATGGAGAGTTGTTGAAAAAAATACATTTGATGTATTAGGGAATTTCAACTTGGAAGGTGTAGTCCTTAGCATAAAAAGCTTATGGAAGTGGACATAATAATGATACTTTTTGGTAGAGATGGGAACTGATGCTTTAGTCAAAAAAATATTTTGCAAAGAATTAACCATAATATTTTTAAAAAGCCTAAGGAACTTATGGAAAATATTGAAAATATTACCTCATATCTAAGAGAAGAAATAATAAAACGTGGTGGAGATGAGGAAAGAGAAACATTAAATCTTGTTAAAACTAAGGATAATAAATCTTATTATGAAGATGAAAAAGGGGCTTACTGGAGAATTTATAGTTTATAGAAGGTGCAAAAACCTATGATAAGGTGGAGAATATTAAAGATTTCTACGAAAGTGCTTTTTAGCTTTTGGAAATTTCAAAAGTCTACTATCTAATTATGATGCGGGTAAATTACATGAAACTATACCTGATTTTTCATAATACAAAGAAAAGATTTAGAGATTTTAAAATAGCAGTAGAAAAAGCTGTGCTTGAAAAGACTTATAAGTGCAAAAGAGGATATAGATTTTGTTCTGGAGAATAAATATCTTAGTGAAATTTTTGGGAGATATGTTGGAAAAAGGTGAGCTTCCGCTTAGAGTTACTCATAATGATACTAAACTAAATAATATTATGATAGATGATATAAGTAGAAAAAGCTATATGTGTCATAGATTTAGATACAGTTATGCCGGGACTTGCTATAAAATGATTTTGGAGATTCTATACGCTTTGGTGCAAATAAAGCAGATGAAGATGAAGAGTGATATAGCTAAAGTTGGAATTGATTTGAATTTATATGAAGCTTATGTAAAAGGTTTCATAGAAGCTTGTAAAGGAAGTTTGACTGATAAAGAGTTAGAAAAATCTACCTATTGCCGCTATGGTTATGACTTATGAATGTGGAATGAGATTTTTAGCTGACTATTTGACAGGAGATACTTATTTTAAAAACGTCAAGGCAAGGACAAAATTTGGATAGAGCCAGATGTCAATTTGCTTTTAATAAAAGATATGGAAAAATTTTAGACTTGATGAAAGATATAGTAAGAAAATATAGAAATTAAGTCAAAGGAAATATGAAACTTGTAGATATGCATTGCGATACTATTGCAAGAATTTATGAAGAAAGTAAAGAAAATAGAATACATTTACGAGAAAATAATTTCCAACTGGATCTTATGAAAATGAGGAGTCAGACTATCTTTTACAAAAATTTTGCTTGTTTTGTTAATTTAGAGCAACGGATAGACCTTTTGAATATACTAATAAACTTATAGATATTTTTCGATGAGGAGATAGCTATAAACTCGGACTTAATTTCTAAGGTCTTATATTATTCGGATATAGAAAATAACATAAAAAGTCAAAACTTAGTGCTATGCTTACTATAGAAGAGGGAGAAGCTTGTGAGGGAAGTATGGAGAAATTAGAATACTTCTATAAAAGAGGAGTTAGGGATGACTCTTACTTGGAATTATGAAAAATAGTTTGGCTTTTCCGAATAAGAAGATTTTTAGATGAGAATGGAAAGTATATAAGAACAGTTGTTGATACGGAAAATGGACTTAAAAGATAGAGGATATGAGTTTATAGAAAGAATGGAAGACTTAGGTATGATTATAGATGTATCTCACCTAAATGATGCGGGTATATGGGATGTACTAAAAATCTACTAAAAAAAGCCTTTTGTAGCCAGTCATAGTAATGCTAGAGCTTTGTCAAGCCATCCTAGAAATTTATGATGAGATGATGAAAAGCTATGGCAAATAGAGGTTGTAAGGCAGGATTAAATTATTACTCATTATTTTTAAGAGATTTTAGAGTCGGAGAAAAAGAATTTTCATATATGACGATTGTGTTAAGCAAGCTAAGTATATGATAGATAAAGGTGGAGAGGATTTCTGGGACTTGGCTCAGATTATGACGGTATAGATGATAATATAGAATGGGAAAATGGAGCTAATACTTTAAAAATTATGAAAGCTCTTGAAAAAGCCGGATTTAGTGCTAGACTTATAGATAAGATAATGGGTGAAAATGTATTAGCCTATATAAGGAGATATTGTAATGGACAAAATAATTATACTTGTTGTGTTGGCAGGAATATTCTCATTTATATTTGCCAAATATGCAGATTTTTAAAGAAAAGGATAATAAATAAGCGGAGGATATAAATGAAAATAGCAATCATAACAGATACTAATAGCGGTATAAGTAAAAGAAGCAAAGGAGTTAGGTATATATATTTTACCTATGCCCTTTAGTATAGATGATAATGAATATTTTGAAGATATAGATTTAAGTAAAGAAGAATTTTATGAAAAGCAGATAGCCGGTAGTGATATACATACTTCGCAACCTTCACCTGCAAGTATCTGCGATATGTGGGATGAGTTACTTAAAGAATATGAAGCAATAATTCATATGCCTATGTCATCAGGGACTATCCAGTTCTCTGGATACTGCTAGCTCTTTCACATGACGATGAATATGAGGGAAAAGTTTATGTGGTTGATAATCAGAGATTTCGATTACACAAAGGGCGGCAGCTATGAAGCTAAGAAATGGTAGAGCTGTAAAGAACCGGAAGAAATTAGAGAATTCTTATTAGATACTAAGAAAGATTCAACTATATATTTAACTGTTCCAACTTTAAAATATTTAAAAAGGGCGGAAGAATAACCTCTGCGGCGGCTGCACTTGGAACTTTGCTTAGAATAAAACCTCTACTTACCATACAAGGTGAAAAGATAGACTCTTATGCAAAGGCAAGAACTATGAAACAGGCAAAAACCTTATGATAGCGGCTTTGAAGAAAGATTTAGAGGAAAGATTTTTGATACAACCTGTAATCTAAGTAATATTTATATAGCTCACGCAAATGATGAAGTAGAAGCTAAAGAATTAGCTACTGAAATAAAAAGAGGCTTTTCCGGAGTATAAAGGTGAAATAGGTATATATGGATTATCTTTATCAGTAGCTACACATGTAGGTTCCGTACTATAGCTATAGGAGCTGTCAAAAAGTATATATTTGGGAGAAAAATAGTGAAAATTAAGAATATAAGTATTTTTCCCTATCAGTTTTCAGGTTGTACTTATGTTTATTATGGTTTTTATGGCGATAGTTCCGGCTTTTAATTGATTCTAGAGTATTAAGTAAAAACCTTTAATCAAGTTTTTAGTTGATGGTAGGAGGGTTGAAATTAAAAAGTCAATCTCGAATTTTTGGCAGATAAAAATCAGTTCTTCCGGATATTTGATAAATGATGAAAAGGATAAAGTAATAGAAAGTCAAATAGATACCCTAGCTGATGTGTTCGATGGAAGAGTTGTAATAATAGATTCAGCCTTTTGCTGTAATAAAAGATACATTTAATGTATCTTTAGGTAAGAAAAATATAGCTAAAGAGTTATAAAAACTTTTCAAGGAGAAAAATATAGATAAATATAGTATTAAGAAAGGTTATATTTTACAGACTTTCCCCTATTTATAGGCAAGGAGATAGTAGTATTATTGATGGAATTATGATAATAAGCTCTTCTACAGATAGTTTTGATAGAATGATTCTAAGTGCCAATGATAGCTATAGTTTTTACTATAATACTTAGTATTATATTGATAATTTTTAGTATATTTATAACCGGAATTTTGATTGCCTTTTAATAGAGTAAGGAATGGTTTAAATAGGTTGTTGAAGGTAATCTAGCTTATGATATACAAGAAAACACTTATTTATTAACTAATCAAATTTCAGGGACTATAAATTCTACTCTATCAAAACTAAGACTTATTAATCAATCCAGAGATGAATTTGTTTCAAATGTATCGCATGAGCTAAAAGACTCTATTACTTCAATTCGTGTACTTGCTGATTCTTTTGCTTACTATGGGTGAAGTACCGAATGAACTATATAAAGAATTTATGAATGATATAAGTGAAGAGATAGATAGGGAGTCTAAGATTATAGATGACTTACTGACATTGGTAAAAGTTAGACAAGTCTGATGCGGAATTGATAACAGAAAAGGTTAGTATAAATGAATTGATAAATGTTATCTTAAAGAGATTAAAGCCTATAGCGGCTAAGAGAAATATAGATCTTAGCTTTGAAAGTATGAGAGAAGTAGAAGCAGAAGTTGATGAAACAAAAATTATCTTTGGCTATAAGTAATTTAGTGGAAAAATGCTATAAAATATAACAAAGATGAGGGTTATGTAAAAAGTAAATTTAGATGCAGATCATAAATTCTTTTTATATAAAAAGTTATAGATAATGGAGTCGGTATACCTGAAGATTTACAGGAATTGGTATTTGACAGATTTTATAGAGTAGATAAGGCACGCTCCAGAGAAACAGGGTGGAACAGGCTTAGGGTCTTGCTATTACTAAGAACTTTATATTGAAACATGGCGGAATAATAAGATTAAATTCTACTTGGGGCGAGGGTACCACATTTACAGTCAGGATTCCTTTTAATACAAAAATACTATGGTGGATAACAATGTTAAAAGTTAAACAATTAATATCTGTTCTCTTTTTGTGCATATTACTAGTAGCGTGTGGACATAATAATACTAAGGAATTAAAGCAAGGTGAATATAATATATATTATCTTAATTTCTCAGCCGGTGCTATTGTGCCTGTTAGATATGAGGCGAAAAGTTCCGCTGATGATACAGATAAATTAATAGAAGAGCTTATGGAACAGATGAATACGGTTCCAAATGACAGAGATTTAATAAAAGTTCTTGATGATAAGGTTACTTTTTATGGGTTATACCAGAAAAAGATAATGTCTTATATTTGAATTTTTGATACCAATTATAGTAGTATGAAGCCTATAAGAGAGATACTTGCCAGAGCTTGTCTTGTAAAAACCCCTTACTCAAATAAAGGGTATAGATTTTATAGGTATAAATTCAGGTGAGCAGCCACTTAGTGATGCTAATGGTAATCCTTTGTCGGTCTTTTTATGCCTCAGAATTTATTGATACTATGACTGATATAAATAGTTTTTGAAAAAGTAGAACTTAGTTTATATTTTCGTTTAGAGATAGTGGAAAATTAGCCGGAGAAAAAGAAACTTAGTACACAATATAAATAATAGTATAGAAAAACTTATTATAGAAGAATTGATAAAAGGACCTACTAAAACTGATTTAACTCCCTTGCTACCTAATAATCTAAAAGTAAATAGTATTTCTATAAACGATAATACTTAAGCTATAGATTTTGATGACAGCCTAATAAATGTATTGAATAGAGCAGATAATAAGCTTTGCTATTTATTCTATAGTAAACTCGATTTCAGAATTTAAAAAAAGTAACTAAAGTTCAAATTAGTATCAATGGAAATAATAATTATAAATTTTTAAATGATGTAGATTTAAGTACTACTTTTGATAGAAATTTGGACTATATAGAGGAGAATAATTAAATATAAATGATAAAAAGACCTTTTATAGGCATATTCATTGCCCTTATACTTGGAGAGTTGCTAGGCATGAAGTTTGAAAAAGGTTTTTACTGCTACTCATAGTAGCAGCTGTTTTGTTGTATATTTATTTAAGGTATATAAACTTGTTAAAAAGAGCTTATATACCTTGTTTTTTTATTATTTTTATTATTATTGGAATAAGCAGAGTTCTTATACTTAATGTAAGTAACGAAAAATATGATAGGGAGCATAGACTAAAAATCCGGAACTTATTTAAAAGAGTATTTAGTAGAGGTAAAGAGTACCAAATTAAAGGATATGGAACTGTTAATTGAAACCAATAGATTTATTTTTAAGACTAATAATATTAGTATAAAAAAAGGCGATAAATTAATTGTTTCAGGTAAGTTGGAAAATATTGAAACTCCAAGTAATTTTGGTGATTTTGATTCGAAATTGTACTATAAATCTAAAAAAATATAGACTATAGACTAAGTCTTAAAAAGATTAGTATTTTTGAAAGAGGAAAAAGATATATTTACTCTTATAAAAAGAAAAACTAAAGAAAAACTTAAATATTCTTTTGGGTGAAAAAGAATACGGTCTTATGATAGCAATTTTGTTAGGAGATAGAGAGGGATTAGATAAAGACCTATATGATTTATTTAAAAAAATAATGGAATAGCTATATATTAGCCATAAGTGGATTACATATATCTTTTGATAGGTCTTGGTGTATACAATATACTTAGAAAAACTTGAAATTTAGTTATTTTTTATTCGGTTTTGTATCTACTATATTTTTATTTATTTATGCGAATATAGTGTGGGGATAGTGCGTGTATATAGAGCAGTTACTATGCTTATTTTAGTGTTTATTTCATCATGTAGAGGAAGAGATTATGATTTATTGAGTTCACTTTTTAGTAGCTATAATTTTATGTTTTAAAAAAATCCCTATATTTTATATCAAAGTTCCTTTATCTTATCTTTTATGGCAGTATTTTCTATAGGCATAGCCTTAGAATATATTTCTGAGCCTTTAAGCAACTTGTTCACAGGTGGTGAAATTAAAAAAGAGAAAAATTAGGAAAAATAATGGAAAGTATAAGTGTAAGTCTTGCTTTTTACAACTTATAAATTTACCTATAATAGCTTATTTCTTTTATTATGTTCCTATCTCATGCGATTTTTTTCTAAATATTCTAGTTTTACCTCTTATGAGTATTTTATGTATATCGATTTATACTTTTTACCTTATATATTTTGTATAAGTAATTTAGCGAAAGCGAATATAAGTTTCGTTATATACATATATCAAAGTCTTTGTATAATATTTACAAAGTTTTATAAATATAGAATTTTATTTTGGGCGACCAAGTCTTTTTAAAAATCAGTTTATATTATAGTTTTTTTGTTCGTAGCTATATTTATTCTTAATGTAAAGATGGTTAAGAGTAAAAATATTTATAGATATTTACTAAGTATTTTTTTGAGTGTAATTTTTGCTATTTCTATTCTTTTTGTTCAAATTTAGTATAAGAGATGAAATATATTATTTAGATATAACAAAAAGGTCTATCTACATATATGAATGTGAAAAATAATAATATATTGGTAGATGTGAGAGGAAAAATGCAGAAAGTGCTTTTAAAAATCTTTTTTTATCAGCTAAAGGTGTGCAAAAATATAGATTACCTATTTATAAGTGCTTTTAGATGAAGAAGAATTTAGGGAAATTGTGGACTTTTTAAGGATAAAAAGATATAAAAGTAGATAATATAGTAATAAATATAGATTTGATAGAAGATTTAATATATAAAAAGTTGATTGATAAAATAAAAATAGTAGTATAAATCTTATATTTTTAGATAGAAATGAAGCTATAAGTGTTGGAGATTCGGTGTTTTTATACTAAAGAAGTGTTAAATTATAAAAAGGGAGATTTTTAATGCTGAATTTAAAAGCTTATGATAGAAAAATTTTATAAGAATTCGGATAAGTATTATATACTTGAAAAAATGATAAAATAGATGAAAATATATATGACCTTAGTAAGATGGGTTGTATAAGTATATATCTAGGAAAAAATAGCTATGATTTGAAAAATTTAGGAGAGAAGATGAAAAAAATCTAAGAGAAGATATAAAAATAAAAAGCTTTAAAAGAGTATATTTATTATCCGAGATGAGGACTTTTTGAAGAGGAGTTATAAGAATAGTCTGAAAAAGCCATAGCAAATGATGATATGAACTTTTTCGTATTATGAAGGGAAAAATATTGATGTGAAAGCTGTTATAGATAAGGCTAATACAGTACCTTTTATGTCTGAAAAAAAGATGTGTTATAGTAGAAAAATTCTCTTTGGTTTAAGTCTAGTGTAGATGAGAAACTTATAGAATTTATGTCTAGAGTGCCTGAAAGTACAGTGCTAATTTTCGTAGAAACAGATATAGATAAAAAGACCAGATTATATAAGAAGATAAAGGAAATAGGCTGTGTAGTAGAACTCAATAAGCCAAGTTATGAAGATTTGAAAATGTGGTGTTTGGGGCTTATTATAAAAAGAGAAGAAGAATATTACAGAAACTAATATGGATCTGCTACTTTCTTATGCGGGTCAAAGTATGGAAAAATTTAAAGAATGAGTTAGATAAGTTGCTGGCTTATATTGGAGATAAAGAAGTAATAGATAGAAGTGATATAGATTCTATAGTTACTATAAATGCAGAAAATAAAAATATTTGATATGATACGTTTTATAATAGCCAAACAGACAAATAAAAGCTATGGAATTATATAAGGATTTATTGATAATGAGAGAGCCGGCGATGAGGATTCTAGCTCTTATCAGTAGGCAATTTAGTCAGTTGTTTCAGGTAAAGGGACTTATGTTGAGGGTTTGACAAAAAAAGCAAATAGCAAGTTTGTTAGGTATATCGGAATATGCAAGTAGTCAAATAATGGGAAGATGTACCGGTTTTGATAAGAAGAACTTAAAGGCATATGTTTTACATTGTTTAGAGCTTGAACAAGCTGTAAAAATGGGTGAGTTGAATGAAAGCTTGGCAGTAGAACTTTTGATAATGGAGAATAATAAAAGCACGATTCTGACGGGAAATCGTGCTTTTGGTTTTAATTATATATTATTTACAGACTTTTGATAATCTAGCAATTTTACGAGCAGCGTTATTTTTGTGATAAACACCCTTAGAAGCTGCTTTGCTAATTTCTATGATGGCTGATTTTAATGTATCAGCTGCAACAGTCTTATCAGCTAAAGCTATAGCGCCTCAACTTTCTTGATTGCAGTTTTAACCTTTGATTTTATTGATTTATTTCTTTTCAGTTCTAATCGCTGCAACTTCAATTCTTTTTCTTAGCAGATTTAATATTAGCCAACTTTTATACCTCCATTAAAAATGTTTAAAAGTTAGTTAGCATCGAAGTCTGGACACGGACAGTTCAATGTAAACATACTAATACATTTTATGCAAACTTTTAACTAAATGTCAAGTGTTTTAAATTTTATTTGTATCTTTTTCTGTTGCTATTAAATATAGACAAAACAATGCCGGTATTAAGAAGTAGTATGGTAACTTATCACTAATATTCAACATAAGGGAATTGTTCGTTATATCTTGGAAAGAGGATAACAAATTATTTATTATATGTAGAGCTAAAGTAAATTTTAAGGAACGTTTTTGCTATATATATATCCGTATATAATACCGTCTATAGCTGTATAGCCTATTTGAACAGGTTGCCAATGCCATATACCGAAAGACAAACCGAAACCAGTATAGGAAACCAAAATTTATTAGTTAATCTTTCGGCAGCTTTTAAATATAATACCTCTAAACATAAGCTCTTCTACTAAAGGTCCCTAGTATGACAGTGGATAATAAAATCCATATAAAAAGGATCATTTCCGTTTTCCATATATTGTCAAAAGATTGTATACTTTCTCCCAAATAAGGAATGGTGGTGGAGAATAAGTCTAAAAATATTAAAATATATCATAGTAATGCCACCGAGTCCTAAGCTCATACATACTATATAAATATAATCTTTATTAGATAAGCTTTTTATCCTTTGAATAGAAGAAGGCACAATAGATAGCAAGGAATATAAGACTTAGGATAAGGCAAACGTATGTATCAGATTCATAATATCCCATATTCATAAAGAGTGGAAAGTCTAAAATTGCATTTTTGTACAAATGAATATATAGCTATAGTTAAAAAAATTGTGAAAGCACAAATTAAAAATTTTAAAGCTGAGCTTTTTGTTTTAATTGTTTAAACATAATTATATTACCTTTCTTGTTTTAATAGTAGGAGTATTATAGCATATAAATGTATTTTTGTCTATAAAGTTTTTTTGTGAGTTTTAAATTTGAAAATATACTGATACTTATGGTTGCAATATTTATAAGATAGATGATATTATATAAGCCAAGAAATAAGAAAAAGGGGTAATATATGGCAATAATTGATCAGAGTAAGATTAGAAATTTTTGTATTATAGCACATATTGATCATGGTAAGTCCACTCTGCTGATAGAATAATAGAAAAACAGGTTTGCTTACAAGTAGGGAAATGCAGGCTCAAGTTCTTGATAATATGGAACTTGAAAGAGAAAGAGGAATTACAATTAAATCTCAAGCTGTCAGAACTGTATATAAAGCTAAAGATGGAGAAGAATACATATTCAATTTAATAGATACACCGGGGCACGTTGACTTCAATTATGAGGTTTCACGTTCTTTGGCCGCTTGTGATGGAGCAATTTTGGTTGTAGATGCCGCACAAGGTATAGAAGCACAGACTTTGGCCAATGTATACTTGGCTTTAGATCATGACCTTGAGGTGTTGCCGGTTATAAATAAAATTGATTTACCAAGTGCCAATCCTGAATATGTAGCTCATGAGATAGAAGATGTAATAGGTATAGAGGCTATGGATGCGCCTAAGATATCTGCTAAAGTGGGCTTAAATATAGAGGACGTTTTAGAAAGTATAGTGCATAAAATCCCTGCTCCAAAAGGAGATAGTAATTCACCTTTGCAAGCACTTATTTTTGACTCTATTTATGATGCATATAGAGGGGTTATAGTATTTGTAAGAGTAAAAGAGGGCAGAGTGAAAAAAGGTGATATGATACACATGCTTGCAACGGGTGCTAAAGAAAGCGTAGTGGAAGTCGGATATTTCGGTGCGGGTCAATTTATAGCTTGTGATGAACTTAGTGCAGGTATGGTTGGTTATATAACTGCCAGTATAAAGAATGTAAAAGATACAAGAGTAGGTGATACCATAACTTTAGTAGATAATCCTTGTAAAGAGGCCTTACCGGTTATAAAAAAAGTTACACCTATGGTTTATTGTGGTCTTTATCCGGCAGATGGAGCAAAATATAATGATTTGAGAGATGCCTTGAAAAAGTTGCAGTTAAATGATGCTTCTCTTTTCTATGAACCTGAGACTTCTCTTGCCTTGGGTTTTGGTTTTCGCTGTGATTTTTAGGCCTCTTACATCTTGAAATTATTCAGGAAAGATTAGAGAGAGAATATAATCTTGATTTGGTAACAACGGCTCCGGAGTTGTGTATAATGTATACAAAACAAATGGAGAAATGATAAGTCTTACAAATCCTTCAAATCTTCCTGATCCGAGTGAAATAGAAAGAATGGAAGAGCCTATGGTTTCGGCTGAAATAATGCTTACAAAAAGAGTTTGTGGGTGCTATTATGACTTTATGTCAAGAAAGGCGTGGAACATATATAAGTATGGAATATATAGAAGAGAATAGAGCTATACTTAAATATGATTTACCTTTTAAATGAAATTATTTATGACTTCTTTGATGCACTCAAGTCAAGGTCAAGAGGTTATGCCTCTTTAGATTATGAGTTGAAAGCTTACGTTCCTCTACTTTTGCAAGCTTGATATACTTATAAATAAGGAACAGGTAGATGCACTTTCATTTATAGTACATTCAAGTTCTGCCTATGAACGTGGAAGAAAAATGTGTGAAAAATTAAAAAGAAGAGATACCAAGACATTTATTTGAGATACCTATACAGGCGGCAGTTGGAGGTAAAGTTATAGCTAGAGAGACTGTGAAAGCTATGCGTAAAGACGTACTTGCAAAATGTTATGGTGGAGACATTAGTAGAAAAAGAAAACTTTTGAAAAAGCAAAAAGAGGGAAAGAAACGTATGCGTCAGATAGGTAGTGTTGAAATACCACAAAAAAAGCGTTTATGAGCGTACTTAAATTAGATGAAGAATAGGTATAATATATAATGAAAAAGAAGTTGGAACTATATATACATATTCCTTTTTGCATTAAGAAATGTAAATATTGTGATTTTTTTATCCGGTCCTTCAGATGAAGAAACAAAGCAAGCTTATGTTAAACAACTCATAAAAGAAATTAGAGCACAATCTAAATATTATAAAGATTATCAAGTATCTACTATTTTTTTATAGGTGGAGGTACTCCGTCCGTTCTTAGCGGTTCCGGAATATGTGACATTATGAGTGCAATATATGAAAATTTTCATAGTAGAAGCCAGTGCCGAAATAAGTATAGAATGTAATCCTGGCAGTGTAGATGCAGAGAAATTAGGCTATTACAAACAATCGGGTATAAATAGAATAAGTATAGGCTTACAAAGTGCAGATAATAAAGAATTGAAATTACTTGGACGTATACATACTTATGAAGAATTTTTGGATACATATCAAAAAGTTAGAGAATGTGGTTTTGATAATGTTAATATTGATTTGATGAGTGCTATTCCTGCTCAAAGTTTTAGTAGTTATAAGACTACCTTAAAAAGGTGGTTATGTTAAAACCGGAACACATATCGGCATATTCTCTAATTTTAGAAGAGGGACGCCTTTTTATGAGTATTTTTCTACTAAAGAGGGTAAAAACATTTACCGACTGAAGAAGTAGATAGGCAGATGTATAAGTTTACTAAAGAATACTTGGCAAAAAAACGGTTATGAAAGATATGAGATAAGTAATTATGCTAAAAAAAGGGAGAGAATGTAGACATAATATAGGTTATTGGACAGGAGTTGAATACTTAGGCTTAGGACTTGGAGCTTCAAGTATGGCTATGGATAGACGTTTTCATGTAGAAAGAGATATGAAAAAGTATCTTAATATGGATTTTTCTAAGGATTTGATGGGTTTATATCAAGATTTAGAAGAGCTGAGTGAAATTGATAAGATGGAAGAGTTTATGTTCTTAGGTTTAAGGTTAACTAAAAGGAGTATCAAGTAGTGAATTTTTGGTAAGTTCGGCTTGAATATGTTTAAAGTTTTTGAAAAAAACTATAGAAAGAAATACTTTATTGAAATTTTTAGAGTATAAACAACCATATTTATATTTAACAGATAGAGGTTTTGATTTAAGCAACAGGATAATGAGTGAATTTTTATTTGATAGGGATTAGAGTAATAGGAATGCGTATAAATTAAAATATATTTAGTATTTATTAAAAATATTACGATTAAATTATATATATATATATCAGTTGGACAAGAAGATACAGATATATTATGATTAGATACAATTTTTTTATAAAATTGTAAAAATTTGGATTGTATAATAATCGTTATTAAGATAGTGTTAGCACGATATACTAATCTCCAAAAAAAGAAAGTAAAATGAAAATAAGGAGTAGATATGAAGCATAGTATTAAAAGGTTTGCTTTTATTTTATTTATTGTTGTTTACATCTATGTTGTTTTTTTCAATATTTTTACAATAAATACTTTAGCGGCAACAGGTACTGTTACCATAGTTCGTAAATTGGAAGATGGAACAGTCATAGATACAGAAGTAATAAATAAGAATGTAGGGGATAACTATTCTTCAGGAGTTAATAAAGGCGGAAAGGTACAATACGAAGACGGAAAAAGTTTCTAACTGGGGAAAAAGATGGAGTTAGATACATTTATTCAATGATGCCAGAAGATTCAGCACCGGCAAACGGTAAGGTTAAGGAAGAAGCGCAAAACGGTAACTTATATATATAGCAGATATGATGATGCGAGAACTATTACAGTTCATAGAAATCTGCCATCAGATTATGACGGATATAATAATACAGTGGTTATTAAGCTGCCAAAGACGGCACCTATGAAAGGTATGCCGCTTTTACTAATGTAAGGTATCGTAATAAATTGTATAAGGATCCGGAGTGGGATATATATGGGAACTCATCAATTTGGGAGTATTATTTTGGTGATAATTTTTATATTTTACCTGAGTCTGAGAAACAAAAAAATATAAAAAGTGACCCAGATGGATATGCATCTTCTTGGAATGGGCGAGGTAGTGGATTTTGGGATATACTTGCGGGTAGAGTATTAAGAACTTATGCTTATAATACTAAACCCGATGGTAGCGGTACTTATTATAAGACAGGAGTTCCATTTCCGGAGGATGCTCCGGATAATCTGGAATTATACGTAATGTCGACTACTCCAACGCATATGGCGAGTCTTTTTAGAGAGGTGCAAAAAGTTAAGCCTGTTATTTATTTGGAACAAAACCAAATTACTTAACTGTGCCTACAGCTACAATGTAGATAAATCCGGTAGTCTCCATTATAAGGCAAAATTAGACTTTTCGAATATTAGAGATGCTATGCGTGTTCTCTGGGGACGTTCAGATAAGATAATATCTTGGAAGGGTTATGTAAGACCTGTTCTAGATAGAAGATTACAATTTGACCAGGAAGTACAGATAGCTTTTGAAAGTACATGGCAACGATTAGATCCTGAAAAGCAGGCAGAACTGGGTGCCACCAATATACGTTATGAGGGGAAATAGAACTATCTTTTACTTTTTCAACTGAGCGTATGGAAAGATTTAAGAACCAAGATGGTGATTATGAGATAAAATATTCCTGTAACCCTCATACCTAAAAAGAGATTTTGTCAAGCTTTCCTTTTGAAGAGTTTATGAAGCCTATGTGGCTTTCAGTTGCAGATAACTTTGAAGAGGGACTTAATGCCATAATTACTGATGAAAGCTATATGTCTATAGCTACATCACCAAACCGTTATAAAAGTAGGTGGACAAATTAACTTGGAAATTACGGGAGATACGGGTGCTTATGGTGGTATAAAAAAACATATACCAATGGTGATCCTAAAGCGGATGATGTTTACGCTCGTCTTTTCCCATTTGGAAAGTTAAATGTAGACTTTTATGAGGTACAAACAGGAGCTGATGGAAGCTTAAATGAAGTAAAGGCCTTAACTTCTCCTAGAAACAAAAAGGGAGATATAGAAGATAGTACACAGTGGACCCTATAGAGGTAGAAGTAAACATGCCAGATATGAAAAATCTGGATGCACAAAATTATGCAAATTTCTTTTCTATATGACAGATAGTAGGGATACTATTCCTGCAAATTTGGAGGCTGAAAAATATAAAAGAGCCTGTAAATATTACACATCCTGATATAGATGGATATACTTTTGTAGGTATGAAAGATAAAAATGCGGACGGTTCAAAGATAGCCGGTTTTGATACTTTTGATTATACCTATGGACATGATAATATACCAGCAGATGGAGTAAATGTCATAAATCCAAAAGCTTAGAAGGTTATATTATATTAAAAATTCATCTATTATAGTAAGACATATTACTGTTGATCCTGATGGAAATGAAACAGAGATCGCAGATAGAGAGTATTACTCAGGTAATATAGGAGAAGCTTATACAACGAAGTATAAAAGAAAAATGGTATTCCGTATAACGGTTCTGTATATAAGTATATAAAAACTGCTGATTATACAGATCCGTAAGTGGAGAGTATAAAGATAAGGTTCAGACGATAACTTATGTTTATAGTCTTGGCGGTGCTGTTGTTGCCAGATACGTTATAGAGGGTACAGATACAGAATTGTTAAATTCCGAAGCTATGCCTACAGCTAAGGTAGTAAAGGAAGAAAAATTCAAATATAGGAGAAGCCTATTCTATACCTAATGATAGTGTAGATATTCCTGAGTTACTTTATGATGCTGAGGGCAATGCGTATAAATACAGTAAAGATAGAGAAGATACGAAAACTTTTGGAAATAAGCCTGTATCACCTAGAAGTGGAGAAGTAGCTTTAGAACCGAAAAACTGTAGTTTTTGAGTATGTGCCTGTTTATGGTGATGTTATAGTTCATTATGTAGATGAAGAAGGAAATACTATTTATCACGATGTGGTCAATACAGAGCTTACTAATGTAAAGAAGAATGGACCAAGCTATAATACTTTTGCTTGATGCTTATTCAAGTATAAATTATAATGGTAAAGTTTATAAGTTTAAGACTGTAGTTCTAATGATGAAGACAAACAAAATGGTCTTCTAAAAGAGGGTAGAATAGAAGTAACTTATATCTATACTTTGGACAAGGATATGGATATAGACATACACAAAACCGTTTCAAGAGCTGATGGTAGTGATGAAGGAGAGCGTCTTTTACTAAAAGATGAGGAAGAAATATTCACATATAAGATAAGTACGCCATTACCTAAAGAGTTAAAATGCAAAGGACTTTGAATTTAAAGATAGATTAAGTGATGCTTTTAAAATTTGAAAATGTAAAAATTAAATTCCTTGCAACCGGTAGTGAAGCCAGTGCGGTAACGCCAAGTCCGTATAGCTTAAATATGACAAGCAATTCTGAAGCCAGTCCGTCAGAAGCGGGAGGAGCTTAGTGTATATTCAGATAGATCAAATATTCCTAAGGAGAGTTTTTAAGCTTTAGAGGAGCTTGGAGATTTAGTTGAAGCGAAAAATAGATTTGAATGATATAAGTCTTAAGATTACGGATAAGGATTTTCTTGATAGTATAAAAAGGTGGAAGTATAGTAGTAGCAATAGATGCAAGAGTTTTCTATCCTAACTATCATGAAAATGATTTGCCGAATGGTATACCAAATAGAGCTAGTGTCAAAGTTAATGGAAATACCCATTTAAGTAATATAGTTTATGTAGAACCATTTAAATCTAAAACACCTAAGAACACACCAAATGTCGGTGGCGGCGGTGGTCGTTCCGGTGGAGGCGGTGGTGGTGGAGTAACTCCCAACCCACCCTAGAAAGAACGATAATCCGGTAGGGCCAACAGTACCAAAGGATAATAAACCAAATGAACCGGGGCTTAATGAGCCACCCAAATCAAAATGGAGAGGGCGGTATGTCTCATAAAGTCAGATGTTCCAGCGGTGTAAATAGAGATGAATCAAATAATGTGGTGCGTATATTAAAGAAAAGTTCCAAAAACAGGAGATAATAATAATTTAGTTTTATTAATCTCTATATTTGGAATGGCACTTATCTCTATAGTATTTCTTTTTAGAAGAAGTAAAAATAAAGAATAGAGAAGTAAAAAAAGCACCAAGTCTTAATTATATATAATTGAGACAGGTGCTTTTTATTTATCTAATAAGATTTCAAATAAGGCTCTAAATATTTTCAATTATAATATTTGAGAAATATATATTATTAAAACTTATTAAATATAACAATTTTTAGCTATTCATATAAAAAGTATTATGCTATAATATTAAAGATAAAATTTAATGGAGGTTAGTTGAAATGGCTAATAAATGGGTATACCTTTTTAGTGAAGGTGATGCTACTATGAGAAATACTCTTGGTGGTAAGGGTGCAAACCTTGCAGAGATGACAAAGCTTGGTTTACCTGTTCCTCAAGGATTTACAGTTACAACTGAGGCTTGTACAAGATATTATGATGACGGAGAAAAAAATTAACGATGAAATCATAGCTCAAATTATGGAAAAACATAACAAAAGCTTGAGGAAATCGCAGGTAAGAAATTTGGTGATAAAGAAAAATCCACTTTTAGTATCTGTTCGTTCAGGTGCAAGAGCATCAATGCCTGGTATGATGGATACAATCTTAAACTTAGGTCTTAATGAAGAAGTTGTAGAAACTCTTGCTGCTAAGTCAGGAAATCCACGTTGGGCTTGGGATTGCTACAGAAGATTTATCCAAATGTTCTCTGATGTAGTTATGGAAGTTGGTAAGAAGTATTTTGAAGCTCTTATTGATGAAATGAAAGAGAAAAAAGGAGTTACTCAAGATACAGATTTAACAGCAGAGGATTTAAAAGTTCTTGCTAATCAATTTAAAGCTGAGTACAAATCTAAGATTGGTGCAGAGTTCCCTGCAGATCCTAAAGAGCAATTACTTGCAGCTATTAAGGCAGTATTCCGTTCTTGGAACAATCCACGTGCAAACATATACAGAAGAGATAATGATATTCCATATTCTGGGGTACAGCTGTAAACGTACAAATGATGGCATTCGGTAATATGGGTGAAACATCAGGTACAGGTGTTGCATTTACTCGTGATCCTGCTACAGGTGAGAAGAAACTTATGGGTGAGTTCCTTATGAACGCACAAGGTGAGGACGTTGTTGCCGTGTACGTACACCTCAACACATTGATCAATTAAAAGAAGTTATGCCTGAAGTTTATGAAGAGTTCGTAGGTATCTGTAATACTTTGAAAATCACTATAGAGATATGCAAGATATGGAGTTTACTATCGAGGATAAGAAACTTTATATGCTTCAAACAAGAAAATGGTAAGAGAACAGCTTTTGCAGCTCTTAAGATTGCTTGTGATTTAGTTGATGAAGGTATGATTACAGAAGAAAAAGCTGTAACTATGATAGATCCTAGAAACTTAGATACACTTCTTCACCCAACATTCGATACAGAAGCTATAAAGAAAGCTGAGCCTATAGCTAAGGCGCTTGCCGCATCTCCTGGAGCAGCTAGTGGACAAATAGTATTTACAGCTACAGATGCTAAGAATTGGGCAGAAAAAAAGGTAAAAGGTTGTTTTAGTAAGACTTGAGACATCTCCTGAAGATATCGAAGGTATGAAAGCTGCTCAAGGTATTCTTACAGTTCGTGGTGGTATGACATCACACGCTGCTGTTGTTGCTCGTGGTATGGGTACTTGCTGTGTATCAGGTTGTTCAGATATCGTAATGGATGAAGATAACAAGGTATTTAAGTTAAATGGAAAAGAGTATCATGAAGGAGATGTAATTTCATTTGATGGTACAACAGGTAAGATCTATGATGGTGCTATACCAACAGTAGAAGCACAAATCGTAGGAGAGTTTGGTAGAATTATGGAGTGGGCAGATAAATATAGAACACTTAAAGTTCGTACAAATGCTGATACTCCTGAAGATGCAAGAAAAGCACGTGAGTTAGGTGCAGAAGGTATAGGTCTTTGCCGTACAGAGCATATGTTCTTTGAAGGCGATAGAATTGACGCATTTAGAGAGATGATTTGTTCAGATACAGTAGAAGAGAGAGAAGAAGCTCTTGCTAAGATTCTTCCTGTACAACAAGGAGATTTCGAGAAGTTATATGAAGCTCTTGAAGGACATCCTGTTACAATCAGATTCCTTGATCCACCTCTACATGAGTTCGTTCCAACAGAGGAAGCTGATATAGAGAAACTTGCAAAGGCAAAAGGAAAGAGTGTTGCTGATATTAAAGCAATCATTGCTTCATTACATGAATTCAACCCAATGATGGGACATAGAGGTTGCCGTCTTGCTGTTACTTATCCTGAAATAGCTAAGATGCAAACATCTGCTGTTATTCGTGCAGCTATCAATGTTGCTAAGAAGCATCCGGATTGGAATATTAAGCCGGAGATTATGATTCCACTAGTTGGAGAAGTCAAAGAGCTTAAATATGTTAAGAAATTTGTAGTAGAAACAGCTGATGCTGAAATAAAGGCAGCAGGTGTAGATCTTAAGTATGAAGTAGGTACTATGATAGAGATACCTAGAGCAGCTCTTACAGCTGATGAAATAGCTAAAGAAGCTGAATTCTTCTGCTTCGGTACAAATGACCTTACACAGATGACTTTCGGTTTCTCAAGAGATGATGCAGGTAAGTTCTTAGATGCTTACTATGATGCTAAGATTTTTGAGAATGATCCATTTGCTAAACTTGATCAAACAGGTGTTGGTAAAACTTATGGAAATGTCTATTGCTTGGTAAACCAGTTCGTCCGGAATTACATATCGGTATTTGTGGTGAGCATGGTGGTGATCCTTCATCAGTTGAGTTCTGTCATAAGATAGGTCTTGACTATGTAAGCTGTTCTCCATTTAGAGTTCCAATAGCTAGACTTGCAGCGGCACAAGCAGCAATTAATAATAGATAATTTAGTCTTTATATGAAGGGGCTGTAAAAACGTTCTTAAAAGAAAAAGTGCTCAGACCGAATAATCTGAGCACTTTTTTTGGTATAATTAATTTATGTCCAAAAAATAAAAATACCATTGGTAATTATACTGCTAGACAACTAAAAATTACCATTAGATATCGAAAAGTTAATTGATATTTCGGATCCGGTATATACCTTTTGTGAAGTTATGGATCACATTGACCTATATAAATATTTTGCTGAGAAGGGCTGCAAAACAGGTCGTAAAAGATGTGATGCTCAAAAATTACTTAAGGTAATCCTTTTTGCCTTTATGGAAAATGGGATTTGTTCATTGAGAGAAATAGAAAAGCTGTGTCGTAATGATATACGATATATGTATCTCCTCGATGGCATGAAAGTCCCAACATTTGTTACTTTTGGCAATATTATTCGAAATAACTTAGTATCTTCCATAGAGGATATTTTCAAAGATATAAATTCCTATATGTTTGAAAAAGACCATGTAGACCTAAATCATGTTTATATCGATGGAACTAAGATTGTAGCGAATGCAAATCGTTATACTTGGGTATGGAAGAAGTCCTATATAAAAATCGCAGTAAAGTCTATGAGAAGATTTCACTGTTGATAGATAGTATTAATAGAGACGTTCTTGGATATCTTGGGCTAAAGTTTGAGAAACGAGAAGAATACGCCATTGAATATCTATCTGAACTTCTTGACTCGTACAAGTGTGCTACTGGATTAAATATATCTGATTTTGTTTCCGGAAAAGGAAAGCATAAGAGTATTTGTCAAAGACAATATCAAAAAATGCAGGAATACCTAAATCGGCTTAAGAGTTACGCGAAACATATCAAAACTTGTGGTGAGTATAGGAATAGCTATTCTAAAACAGATCCTAGTGCTACGTTTATGCGAATTAAAGTAGATTATATGGGGAATGATCAGTTACTCCCTGCCTATAATCTTCAAGCTGCTGTTTGTGATGAATATATCGCAGTAGTAGATATGAAGCCTTATGCAACAGATATGGAGTGCTTTGTTCCGTTAATGGAAAAATTTCATAAAATATATGGTCATTACCCAACTTATCCGGTTGCAGATGCAGGCTATGGTTCATACAATAATTACCTTTACTGCGAAGAGCATGGGATGAAAAAAAGTACATGAAATTTACTATGTTCAAAAAGGAAGTATCCGATAAGAAATATCGAGACAATCCTTATCGTGCAGTTAACTTTCACACAAACAATCAAGGAGACTTGCTTTGTCCGGCAGGAAAAAAGTTTATATTCAAATGTCATAAACACGTATACAAGAATAAATATGGAAGAACGGAAGAACTGTATGAATGTGAGAACTGTACAGCTTGCGAACACAAAGATAAATGTTGTCCAAGGGCTCGAGGAAATCGGAGTATTAGCTAAACCGAGAATCTCTTCTATGCATAAAGAAGTGCTTTGAAAAACTTGGAGTCAACTCATGGATATTTACTTCAGAAATCGAAGTATTCAGTCAGAAGGGACTTTTGGAATCATTAAATGGGATAAATCCTATAATAGACTGCTTAGAAAAGGAGAAAAAACGCAATTTTAGAGCTTACTCTTATAACGTGTGGTTTTAATCTCTGTAAATATCATAATAAGAAGCAAAGACTTAAGTATGTAGTGTAAAAAAACACGAGACATTAACTTATAGTTTATTTAGTGTACCTAAATATCTATGTTAGAATACATAATAGTATAAAAAACTGGGATTTAAGAAAAGAGAAAAGACCGATAAATTGGCACTCGCCAGATTTATCGGTCTTTTGTGGGGCGTTTTTACAGCCCCTTTTTGGGCTCTTTGTCAAGGGTTGGGGTCTTATTTTTGTGAGTATAAGACTTGGTCTTATACTCACTTTTTAACGGAGAAGAAAAAAACAGTTTCTAAAGTTATACCTTTAATTTATCAAGTAGATACTTACCATAAATTATATTGATTAAATTAAGGGACTTGATTTTTAATTTTCCAAGACTTATACTAGAGTATTAATTATATATAAATATTATGTAGCTTTAATATATATATATATAATTTTTAATAAAATATTAATAAATTCCAAGGAAGTTAGAGTGATGAAAAAAATAAAAAAATTAAAGAATGTAATAGATAGAGTGGTGGTATGTTTTTGATTATGAGTATGATTTTCGGTTCAACTCACATACCTACCATATTAGGTGGAAATGTTGCCAGCCCCTCAAATACTATTAGAATAAATACTATGGCTACCGATAATGATGCCGATGAAGATATAGTGGATAGTGAAGAAAAAAACAGAGGGCAATTTTATTTATGTAGTCAGAGGAGATAAAAATTGTAATAAAGGGTCTTGTGGATGATTTTTACCGAACTTCTATAGAGATACCGGGCTGAAATAGAGGGTAAAAAGTTTCTGAGATAGCCGATAATGCCTTTTTATTTAAAAATCTCAGTCAGCTTACCTTTGAGTCAGCTATTGAGCTTAAGAAAAATAGGTGCTTATGCTTTTGCAGGAAATGAACTTATAAATATAGATTTTCCGGATAGCATAGAAGAAATAGCCGCATCAGCTTTTAGAGATAATGAGCTTGTAAACCCTAAATCTTAATAAGGTTAAAAAAAGTAGGCGAAAAATGCTTTTTATAAACAACATATTAAACAGTCTTGACTTAGGTACGGAATTAAAAGAAATAGAAGCAGGAGCCTTTAAAAATAATAATTTAAAGGAAGTCAATATACCGGCAAGTCTTGAAAAAGTGGGCGAAGATATATTTGCAGACAATAAAAAGATTTGTAAAGCTGATAAATGCGTCCTCTAATGCAAAATGTAGGTGTAGAGGGTAAGATTCCGTCTATGCAAACCAAAGAGGATGCTTATGGCTATGTTATAGATCCGGTTGCAGTTAAAATAAGCTTTATAGACAAGGATACGGGCAGAGAGCTGCTTGATACTATAACCATAGGTGATGATCTAAGCTCCTTGGACTATGTATATGCCAAGGGAATAGAGAGGGAGTATAAACCGCCTGTATTACAAGCTTATAAGCTATATAGCGAAAAATAATGAAGATATTAACAGTATCAGATTTACACCGGATAGAGATAATTATGAGTTAAAAATAGAGTATGTAAAGAAAAGTGAGTCTATAGAGCTTAAATTAAAAAGACAGGTATATGCCCTTGATTGGAATAAATGAGAGTAAGGAGGATGTACTTGCTAAATTACGTAGTTTTATAGTAGCAAGAAACAGTAGGGGTGAAGATTTAAGTTCAAAGGTTGAGATAAGTCCTGAGGATATAGATACAACAAAATGAAGGTAGAGTATATGAGATTTTTATACTTTAAGAGATGAGGACAGCGGTGAGGTTAAGTACTTAAGTACACATGTGTATGTAGGTACCGATATGAAAAACTTTCCCATAGGACATGACTGGGTATTGGGAGATTTTTGGTATGGAGGAGATAGCGGAGAGTCAAACAATATTCCGGGACCTAACAAACTTGTAGGACTTTCTGCACAGGGAATGCAAAAATAGCTACCAATAAGGAGCTTGTCTTACCACATATAAATCCTACTACCGGAGATAGAATAACTGCTACTGTAAATCACAGGTGGGATCCTATACCTGATAATAGAAAATTTGCAAATCAGGGCTTGAGAAGTGTTGAAGTATTTGAAGACGGAATAAGAAGCTTGGAGCTTTCATTTTTGCAAATAATCCTCAGCTTGAAAGAGCGGATATACCCAATATCGAAGAGATAAAAGACGGAGTTTTTTCCGGTGATACGGCATTGACGGAATTTGATTTTTCCAAGCTTAGAAAAGTCGGTGATAGCGCTTTTAGTAATACAGGTATAAAAACTCTTATAGCACCTGAGCTTATACAGGGAGCTTATGCAAGTTTCAGAAATACACCTATAGGTACGGATGAAAGCTATCCGAACGGTATCTATCTACCTAAAATGGAAAAAGATTTTTCGGCTATATGTTTGAAAAATACAAAGTTGAAATATATAGATATGAAAAGCAATTTCCAAAATGCCACTGTTATAGATGCTGTGGCTTTCGGTAATTGTGAGCTGGTAGAAAGCATAAGCCTACCGGGAATAACAAAGATAGATGTGGGAGCCTTCAGATGGAACAAGAAAAACCGCAGCTTGTATGCCCCTGATGTGTTGGAAATAGGGGACGCAGGCTTTTTTGGCAACTGTGCTCTTAAAAATGTGGATTTACCTAAAGCTTGTTACATTGGGAAGTATAGCTTTTTATGTCGGATTATAATGTAGGGATATGCAAGCATAGAAAGTATAAATTTGCCTGAGGTTCAAACTATAGGTGATAGAGCTTTTAGATATCAAAAAATAAAAAGGTACCATAACTTTACCCAAGGTACTTACAATAGGTGATGAAGCCTTTACACTTAACAATATAGAAGCGGCAAATTTCCCTGTGATACAGACTATGGGTACGAGAATATTTTTTAACGAAGGCTTTGCTGACGGAAACAGAGACGGAATACCTGATTATAATCCGGGTATGAAATTTCTAGGCTATTATATACCTGTGTATACAAAATGAAAATACGACACTTATAAATAGAGAAAAATTATATTATAAATCCTAAAGAAGGAAATACAGGTGTATATGATGAAGATGATTTTACTTGGGATACTGCAGATACTAATAAGGTTACAGGTTTTACCACAAAGGGAAAGGTTAAATATATAGCAAATAATTACGAGCTTGTTTTGCCGGACAGAGCTACCTCTATAGCTCCTTATGCTTTCAATTCTGAAAAATAAGGAAGATACGTGCTGAAAATGTAACTGTGGTAGGTGATTTCGCTTTGAACGTAATAATTTTGAAAAATATAGAATTACCTAAGTTAAAAAGAAGTTGGAAGAAATGCTTTTGCATTAAATGTGGCGACCGAAGATAAAAAATAAGAAGTATGGACTTATCAAATCTTGAGAAAGTGGGAGTAAATTCGTTTTTGGCATTTGGGTTTGGAAAGTGTAAATGTTCCTAAGTTGACAGAAGTGGTTGAAAAATGCTTTTGCAAATAACAGAATAAAAAGATGTTTACGCACCTAAGCTTAAAAAGATTGGAAATGGTGCTTTTGGTGGAAATAAAATAGCGGAGCTGACTGCTACGTCTTTTCCGGAGCTTGAATATGTGGGTTCGGGTGCATTTTATCTCAATAGTATAGATAAGATAGATTTACCGAAATTAACCTTTTCTTATGGAAGCGTGGAATATATTAATGCCGATATATGGAGAAGTAAACCTCTTATATGGGATTTACATGGTAAGGTTAAGCCTTATGAGGAAATACACCTAAGGAGGCGGCTGGAAGCTAAATACAGATTCGGTATGGGCGGAAATAAAGGACCTTTCAGATATCTTATAAATCCGGATAAAAGTATAGGGAGCACATTATACCGATTTGGAGAGACACGCGGCCGAGCCTAAGGCAATTATACTTACAGACGGCTTAAATGCCGACGGAACGGTAAATCGTACAAATGCTTTCGGGCATAAGGAAACTTTTGAAGAGCTTAGCTATGTATACAAAGGACAGACTGTAAGAACAAGAAACAGAACGGCTATAATTAATCCGAGTACGGTTTTAGTTAAATATAGAACAGATGACGGTTTGGCTTTTGATGGAAATGACGGTAGACCTAAGCTTGACGATTATAGAGAGTATATATACGAAGAACAAAGCAGACAGCTGGAAACAGGTGCTTTTGAAAGCGGTAAGAATTATAAAGCGGCCGCTATAGACGGTTATGTACTATATAGCAGTACGGATGCTGAAAATCATACGGTTTTAGGTAAGGATAATGTAGATGTAAGTTATCAGCCTGAGGGTAACAGAACGGACAGAGAGATTACCTTTGTATACAAAAAAATAGACGATACCGTATCCGGAGGTGCAAAATTGCAATATGGTATATCGGATGCTAACGGTGTCAATATAATTGCTCAGGAGGGAAACCTATTATACAAGATGGCAACCTGCAAATGTATTGACAAAATTTATAATAAGTGATGTTACAAAGGTTATAAAAAAAGGAAAAATTAAAATCAGTATAGACAGTCCATATATAGACCCTAAAACTGTAGCTATAGATAACGGCTCCGGTTCCTCCGTTTGGTATGATTCCGATTCGTGGTTTGCCGATGATAAGGGTATAGAAATAAAGTTGAAGGAAAATATACCTATAGGAAGTCCTTTAGATGCACATATAAATTTTGCATTTAAAAGAGGTATAAGTCCGGACGGTGCAAGTATCAATTTGAAAATGACTTTACTGGATGAAAATAACGGGAGATATGAGAAGATAGCTGAGTCCAAACTTGTAAATGTAAAGCAATATTATGCTATAAGACCAAGGTTGTTGGTGCATTACCCTAATAATCTGGTGGGTTATTCGTATAATCAAAAACGGAGATTTTGTGAGCGGGCCAAGAGATCTTGGAAGACTTAGAGATATAGCAAATACTAAGGCAGTTGTAGAAAAATCCTGATATAAGAGAATATTACTATACCATAGAGGATTTATATTTTAATGTAAACAGTATTTCTTTGGTAACAGTATTGCCTAAGTATACAGCCGTAAGAGATGACGGAACTGAGGGAAGAAAGGACTGCACAGTTTGATGCAAGTATAAATCCTGACTGGAAGCTTTCAAGTGATGGTAAAAGTGTACAATTTGGTAAAACATTAGTCTTAAGTACAAGAAACACAGGAAATATAGAAAATGTTATACCTAGTTTGAAATTAAAATTTCCTGGTGCAAAAAGAAAAATGTTGATATAGAAAAATAAATCATTTGCTTATTTCGGTCAAGCTAAAAGATTTTAGAGATGTAAATGATTATCCTCACTGTTGCCGCACGCGGCAGATTAGGTATAGGTGATATATTGACTGTCAGACCTTTATATATTACTCCGGAGCATATTTACTTTGATGATATAAAGGCGGAGAAAAGGGGTGGAGAGCATCCAAGACGAGTTTGGGAAAAACTGGGAGCTTAAGACTTATCTTTATGATAATAACGAAGATAGAAAAAGAAATTGCCTATGAGCTTAATGTAGCCGCTACAAATGAGGCAACAGATTATAAAAAAATGTTTCTATTATAGACTATGATTTGGATTCCAGACTGTATTATTCAGGGCTTGCCTTTTTAAATACACCTTTAGAAGCAGGAAATATGGATGTAGATATACTGGCATATAAAAAAATCGGAACTTATATAAATCCTGCAGCCGATACTCTTGTGTTTGAGAAAAGGGCAAAGATAGACAGTGCAAATAATATAAGCTTTTGCAAAGGCGGATATAGACTACATACAGATAAAAATACCGGATACACAGGAAATTCCTCTTTCAAAGGATTTAAGGTTTTTAATACTTGCAAAAAGTAAAGGATACAAACAGAAATCTACTTAGTGCAGGTATGGATAATGATGTACTTAGAAATGAAGCTTTATTCCTAGGTAATCGCTATGCAAAGGGTACTGATATAAATGCAGGTGCAAGACCTGATGGAGAGATGTATAATAATCTTTCTGAAAACACCATAATAGAAAGAAGTGCAAAGGTAGATGTACTGGCATATAAAAATACTTATAACTGCTATGAAAGAGTTGGCATATGAAGAAGAACCGGATAAATATCCTATCTATCCTGAAGCTGATTCTACCGGAGCGGTAGTAGAGGGGCAAAAAGGAGCTTATCATATACCTGAAATCAAATATAGTAGGTAAAGTTTATGATAAAGGTGAGGGTATACTGGAAAAATTTACAGATAACCGACATTGTTCCTGGAAGCTATAGAAATAAATAAAAAGTGATATAGAATTGGATCCGAGGTTTATAAGAAACGGCGGTAAGTTTGAGTTTATAGAAGGTGCTACAGTTACAGAAGATGGAAAATACTGTTAAAAGAAATCTTATAAAGTTCAGTGCGAATAATTTTTGATACAAGATTGTATACAGATAAAAAGATGCATATAGCTTCTATAAGAACAAAGTATAGTGCAGCCACAACTAAAAACTGTCTTAAATAATAGAATATATGCAAAATGGTCGAATACTGATGTTGAATATGCTAGCCTATTGTCTTTAACTTAAACGGTACTGAGGAAAAGTTTGCTTATGATGATGCTAAAGTAAATGTTGTAGGAAGTTCTTCATTGTTGTCCTCTCTTTATATAAGAAATGATAGTGATAGAGTGTGGCAAAAAGAGGTAGATACTAAAAGCGAAGAAACATTTGATTATAAGATGCTTATATCAAACTACAGTAACAGCCAAAATGGTGGCTATAAGGGTATAGATATAGTTAATGTATTACCTGTTATGGGGGATATAAGCTTGAATAAACAAGGACTTCGTGGAACTGAATTCGACGGTGCAAAAAATTGGATATCTCGAGGCTTTCTCAGGTATTTAAAGTTCCGACAGGATATGAGGTTAAGTACTATAACGGTAATAAAAAGATAAATGAGCTTTTAGATAACGGTAGGACTATGGACAGTATAGTTGATGATACGTCCTTAGTAGCTTGGGATGATACTCCAAGTGAAGATACAAAGATGATTAGAATAAAAAAGCAAAAGCAGGCACTGTTTTAAACAAAACGGAGAGTTTGGAGCTTGTTATTCCTATGAAAGCCCCAAGTATTAATAATTTAAACGATGCCAAGCTTGATAAAAAGGCTGTGAATTCATTCGTTATCAGACATTTTAGTGGAGATAGCACTGCTTATACCAACTTTGTAGAAATGAATGCTGTGTCAAATATTATGAGAGCTACCTTTTGAAGTATCACTCTGACTAAATTTGCCAAAGAGGGAAGATTGCAAAACAGCCACTGAACATCATATAGGCGGTGCCAAATTCGGTATTTATTATAATAACAGACCGAATGAACCTTTTGCAGTAGCCGTATCGGATGCAAACGGAGAAGTTAGATTTGATAAGCTGTTAACCAACAGAGACTATATAGTAAAGGAGCTGGAAGCACTCGGTGGGCTATATATTGTCAAATGGACAAAAAATGTAGGTGTTAATGAGTTTAAGGTTGCGACAAATTATAATTATAAAATAGATGATGCTACAAGTAAGTCTATCTTTATGAATTATAAGGAGATAAAAAGGAAGCTTGACTATTAAAAAAAGACAGCTGCAGATACAAAATGTACCTTTATCAAATGTTGAATTTAAGATTAAAGGTTTGGATATAACTAATAATACCTTTTGAAACAAGGGTTACTACAGATGTAAACGGAAATGCAAGTCTGGATAATCTGGTTGAAGGAAGGTATTCTATAGAAGAGATAGAGAGTGCAAATCCTAACAGATATCAGAAAAGCTGAAAATCTAACTGTAAGAATAGATGCCGATAATACCGATATTATACAAAATATTGTAAATGATAAGTTTCAAGTTTTATTGAAGAAGATAGCTGTAAATGATGAAAATTTACTTAATCCTGAAAAATTGGGACAGCTTGACTGATTTTCAAAAAGAAATTATCAGGATATAAATTTAAAGTAGTCGGAGAGGACGGAACGAGTTTTACTACTGATTATACGAATACGGATGGAAGTGTAATATTGAAAAACTTAAAGACCGAATTGTATACACTGGTTACTGAAGCGCCTTTTATCGGAACAAATAAATAGCGATAAGGACTTGTACTCTATCAATACGAATGAGTATAAATTTAAAAATCACTCATGACGGTAAGCTTGTAAATGCCGCTGAGGGTCAAAAATAACGGAAAATAGATTTAAGCAATATGCTTTAAATATACCGAATAAGATAAAGGAAAATCAGAGGGAAAATACTTGTAAAAAAAGTAGATAAAAATGATGAAACAAAGACTCTTGCAGGTGCTAAGCTCGCTATTTATAAAGTTAATCTTAACACAAACGGAAATAATGTGTCTAATGAGATAAACAGTATAGAGCAGGTTGGAGATATACAAACCACAAATAATGAGGGAATAGCTACTTTTGAAGATTTAGAGTCCGAATTTATCAGGTAAAGGAAATAGAACCTCCGATGGGCTATATATTAAATAAGACAGCTATAGATATAAATATACCTAAAGAAGTTCCTGCAAATGTAAATGCCGATTATGACAAAAACCGAACTTATATCATATACACTCAGACTAAGAAATTACTAAACAGTCCTGTAAGAGTTGTAGGTATAAAAGGTAGTGATATAGCCGGGTCATAAAAATATGCCTTTGTCGGCGGCTAAGCTTTTACATAGAAAGTAAGAAAAATACCAATCCGAATTTAAAATATAGGATTATAGGAGAAAGCTTTGCTACAGTATATGAACCTGTAAATGGGGCTAAATTTGAGCTCTATAAGTTGGAAAAACGGAGTAAAAACAGGTAATCCTATAGCAGTAGACAGCACAAATCAGTCTAATACAACTATTGTGAAAGTGATGCAAATGGAAATATCAGCTTTGGAGATTATAAGTTTGAGTTCAATACGGAATACGGTATCTTTGAAACTTCTGTTGCAGACGGTTATGAGATAAAATGAGGGGTACAAGACTTTCAAATTAAGCGACGCGGCAAATAAGGCAGGGTTTAATGGAACCTACACTTTTTATATAAATAATGAGACTTCTAAAGGTGAGATTTCAATATCCAAATATGACAGTGTGGCAAAGAAAAAAATTTGGCAGGTATAAGATTTAACCTTTATAAAGGAAACAAAAAATAATGTTGATTTTAATAAGGTGTATAGAAGTGTAGTAACTAAAGATGACGGTATAGCTTATTTCCCAAGACTTGCTTTCGGAGATTATGTGCTAAAAGAGGATACCGTACCTGTAGGATACAAACAGATAACAGATGATGATATCTTGGAATTTAAGCTTAGAGAAACTAAGGGGGCGACAGATGACGGTCCTATAGTAAAAAAGAAGATATTTAATACCAAGCTTATAAATATAAGTGTTACTAAAAAGTGGGAAAAGGGTTCTGAAAAATCGGTTAAGATTAAGCTTTTAAGAGCTACGAGTAAGAAAGCACTTGACGTTGCAAGCGCCAAGTAGTAAAGGTAGATAATTTGACCGATAATAATGGAATTGTACAATTAGACAGTAGCAATAATTGGACTGTCAAGTATGAAAAATCTTGATATGGCTGATGCAAAAAGGAAATATTTATTATTTTAAACCTGTAGAGCTTGAAGTAAGAAACGGTGAGCTTGTAGATGATTCATATACGGATAGTTTAGATAAAAAATATGATTACACCGTACTTACCGGAAGTCCGGAATTTGGCTTTGTATTAACAAATACTGCCAAGAATACCACTGCCATAGGAGTTACAAAGGAGTGGGAATTTGGAAAAACAGATGAAGCTAAAAAGGAAGAAATATTAAATAGAGCTAAGGTTGAGGTGGCACTCAAAAAGGGGTCAAAACAGGAGGAGTAATTCCGGCAGACGGTGATGTCGTTGAAGATTTGAAGGATAAGGTCTTTAAGCAGGAATTTGTAGATGCCTCTACGGAAGATGAAAAAGACTTTCAAGCACGAGCTTTTAGATGGAGCACAAGACACGACAACAGGTAAAAAGGCTTTGGCAATATGTATACAAAAATCTTCCTATCAGAGAGTGGGGAGAGGATATAGTTTATAGAGTGGAAGAAGTGGGAAATATAGACGGATTTAAAGCTATAAGTTCCGAAAGCTATAGCTATGATGAAGAAAATAAAACTATAACTATTACAAACAAGGCTATAAACAGAAATATAAATGTTGAAAAATATGGGAAGGTGTAGATGGCGTTAAAGCACCTAGGGTAAGTGTAGCAATTTTTGACAGCGAAGATATGACTAAAGCCATTGACAGTAAAGAGCTTAGCTTAGAAAACGGTAAGTATATTGCACACTTTGATGAGATGCCTAGTTATGCTTATACGGTCAGTGATACCGGAAATATAAGTGCGAGGGCTATAAAGTATGTTTTGAAAGAGACATATTATGATGCCAAGCATCCACAAGGTTATGAAGCTCCTGAGGGCTATAAAACCGATGTTAAATTCAACATAGGGAATAATACGGATCTTGAGTCTGATGATGCTTTTAATATTTACACTCAGGCGGATAATGCAGATAGGGATATAGATATAAAAATTAAGCAAACAGTTTGGAAAAAACTACTGTTAAAATAACTAAGACTTGGGTAGGTATAAAGCCTGAACTTGCACCTGAAGTTAAGGTGAAATTGATTGATTATACTGCCGATAATAGTAGAAATCATGATGATGAAACAAAGCATATAGATGTAAAGACGGATATTGTACTTAATTCGGCTAATAATTTTACTGCTGTTTTATCAAATTTACCTAAGTATAAGCCTGACGGTCTTACAGCTATAAAAATATGGAGTTATTGAGCTTAACAATTTTTGCAGGCTATAAGCTGAGTGCCGGTAACGGTTCTGAAATTTTTAGGTGATAAGTTTATAAGTAATGTAGCTTTGAATACCACTACAGAAGGAACTGCTGAAGGTGTTAATGTGAATACCGCTCAGGAAATAAACTTTAACCTGATAAATACAAGAAAAGCTGTTGACATAAATTTAAGCAAGACTTGGGATGTGGTTTCTAAATTGTATGAAGAGCAGAGTGAGGATAAGCCTGATATAAAGCTTCATTTATGGGCTGTACTTGATGATAATTTGCAAGCAAAACAGAAGTTACAAAAATATTTTTGATGAAAAATTTAGGTGAAATAGTGCTTACTAAGGATACTAAGGATATAGGAAATAAAGAATTTACAAAGGTTCTTAGAAATCTGCCTAAGTATACGGCTGACGGAGCTAAATTGATAAAATATTATGTAACGGAAGAGGAGATTACAGGATTTAAGAACCGGAAAATCCTATCCTTCTTGGAGAGGTGAGCGGAGAGCTGAGGGTGGAAATTCTGTAATAGGAGCTGTCTTAAAAATGTTCAGGAAAGATTTAATATAAATGTAGATTTGTATTGAGAGGACTTGAAGTTTATGAAGAAGCTGAAAGAGAAAAACACTCCTACAGTTCACATTGACTTATACGTTAAGAGTACCGATGGAAGTAGAAAGCTTTGTTACTGCCAGAGCAGAGTCTGTACTACACGAGATACCTTAGACCATAATCTATATAAGATAAGTTTTGCTGATTTGCCTAAGTATGATCTTGAAGGAAACAAACTTGAATATGAGATAGAAGAAAGAGAGGCATCTCCCTAAATCTCTGGATTATATAGCCGGATATAGTGTAGAGGTTTCAAAGCCTGAAACTGTAGATGTCAGTGATAAAAATATACTATTACCAATACTGCAAAAATCTTTAGACATAGTTGTAAATAAAGAGTGGTTAGGCGGTAAAAAGAAGATTCCATAGAGGTAAAGTTGCTAAGAAAATTGAAAAACACAAGGAGATATACCTGATAATGGAACAGAGGCAAACGAAAATGGTAATGTAATTACAACTGTTATGGATAAGAATAATACATATACCGACAATTGGAGCTTAGAGATGCTCTATATACACAAAAATATAAGAGAAAAATACGGCAGGAGTATATACTTATAAATTTGAAAAATGCCTATATATGCTATAGACGGTAAGAGCAGATATGAGTATTCTCTTAAGGAAAAAGCTTATTGCAGGTTATGAAACTAAGATAATCAAAGAAGAAGCCGGAACGAACATTGATGACATAAAGAAGATTACTTTTTGATATAAAGAATATGTGGCAAACAGTTGATATAAATGTATCAAAGAATTGGGAGGGAATTATTCCTTCTAAAGCACCTAATGTAAGAGTTCAATTAGTGGAAGAAAAATGCTGACAGAACACAGAGCTTTATAGAAAATGAAATAAAAGTATTAAAAATATGATGTTGATGAATCTAAGAGCTTCAAAGCCGAATTTGAAAAATTTACCTAAGTTTAAAAAGTGACGGAAAGACACAAATTAAATATAACGTTATAGAGCTTAATGAATTTAAAGGCTATGATTTTAAGTCTGAAAGTATTTTTAATTCAGAGTCGAGTGATAAATCTCCTTACGGTTCATTTATCGTAAAAAGTCGCAAATAAGAGAAAAAAATTATAGAGGATGCGACAATAGAAAAGATTTGGGATAATAAAGATGACACTTATACCAGACCAAGCGTACATTTTAGCTTGTATACAAAGCTGGGAGATGAGTATAAGTTGGTTTCTCTTATAAAAAGAGAATGATATTTATAAGCCTGAGTTGTTAGCAGCCGTGGAGGCATAGGTAGATTGAGTATAGATGCAAATAGTGGCTGGAAGTTAAATATAAAGGATTTACCTAAATATGATGATAGTGGTGAAAATCTGTTAGAGTATTATATTAAGGAAGAGCCGATTTTTAGGTTATGAAGTTCCTGATGAGTATATAAAGCTTGAATATATGGAAAATGGAAATCTTTATGCCAAGTTGGAGAATAAGATAGAAAAAGAGAACTATAGTAGCAACAAAGAAGTGGGACGGTATAGAAAAATTATAGTAAAGAAGAACTTAAAAACTTGGTAAAGGTTCATGGAGTACTTTTTGATGTAACGGATGAGAGCAAAAAAACGGAGGTAGATAGGCTTTGAGTTTGTAAAAGGTGATGATGGAGAGTATAGGGCTATATTTAAAGATATTCCTAAATACAAGTCTGACGGTAAAACACCGATAGCTTATACAGTAGAAGAGCTTGAGAGCGGCACGCTCGAGGGATTTACGACTATGGTAGAAAAGAAAGCTGAGGATGCTTATCTTATAACAAATACTTTAAAAACGGATAGCATAAGTGTAACAAAAACATGGAGAACTCCACCATTTTTAGTAGATAAGGTAGAGGTATATTTAACTAAGGACGGAATAAAAATAGGAGAGCCGGTAACATTAAGTGTTGATACAGGTTGGACTTATAGTTTTAAAAAAATCTTCCTGAATATGAGCCAGACGGTAAAAACTAAGATAAAAATATTCTGTAAAAAGAAGTAGAGGTATTTACTTACCAAAGCCATGTAAAAGATGTAGATGGAGATGGAAAAAAACTTTGAAATCTACAATATATATACAGGCATAGTAAAAGATAGAGATGGAGTAGGCGGTTCTATAGTAAATAGATTTGTGGAAAGTAAAATAGATATGGATCATAAAGTAGATAAGGAGCATAAAGTAGATGCGCCTGAGACTAATCCTAATACTATAGAAAAGGTAAAAAGAAAAAATACTTTCATTAATACCTAAAACTGGAGATGCTAATAATATAATGTTGTATGCAGTAAGTTTGATTGAGCTTTACTATGTATAATATTTATTCTATGAGTAGGAAGAAAGATAAAAAAATAAAAACATTTTCACAGTAGAATATCTTGTAAATATAGAGAAATCTACAAAAATAGATAAATTAGGGAAAAGCTATACCACCCTAAATAAAAAAATCGCTTAGATTTGAGTATATCTCAGTTTAGGCGATTTTTATTGTAAAAAAGAAAAATAAAGATATACAATAAAAGTATCAAAATTCTTATATTCTTAAATTCAAGCATCAAAAAAATATTCTTAATTTCAAGGAGATATAAGGAAAAATCACATTATAAAAAAAGTATTAAAAAAACGGAGGGAAATGAATGATTGATGAAAAATTGCTTAGAGAGTGGGAAAGTTTAAACTTGTTTAATGACTTTATATTTAGCTAAAATTATGAATAAGAAAAAGTATTTGTAAGCATTTACTGGAGCTTGTATTAGATGTAAGTATAGAGAGAATAGATTACACCTCAGGACAAAAAAGCATAGCTACTATGCTAGGGTCTAAAGGGATTAGACTTGATGTATTTATAAAAGATAGCGAAGATACAATTTATGATGTAGAATTGCAGGTAAGAAATACCGGAAATTTACCTGACAGAGCTATATATTATCAAAGTGCTATGCTAGTAGAGAATTTGAAAAAGGGTGAGGACTATTCAAAAATAAAAAGAAGCTATGTTATATTTATATGTCCCTTTGACTTATTTGGAAAAAGGACTATATAAATACAGCTTTAAAAATTGTTGCCTTGAGGATAGAGAGCTTCTTTTTGGGAGATAAGAGCAATATAATATTTATAAATACAAAAGCCGGGCAGTAAGTGTGAGAATGAGGAGCTTAGAGAGCTTTTTGGAGTATATGGAGAATAAAGATAGAGCTTTGGAATTTTCCTATACTAAAGCTATAGATAATAAACTAAGGGATATAATAGACAAAGGGAAGGAGAGTAGAGTACAAATGTTGATGGCGACAAAAATATAAATTTGATATGCAGGATGCCAGACGTGAGGGTATAGAGGAAGGAATAAAGCAAGGAATAGAAACCGAATAGCAAAAGGAATAAAAGCAAGGAAATTAGAAAGTATAGAAAAAGAACATAGCTATATTAAGGAGCTTGAACCTTTCAAATACTGAGATATATGCTCTTATAAAGAAGAACTTTGATATAGATGAAAAAGGTATTAAGAGAGCTGCTAGAGGGATAAATTAAGGGATAATAGGTAAAGTGATATATTTTTTTAATATAATCTCAAATGCAATACCTACAAAGAAAAAGGAGCTGTCGCATCAAGTAAAAAATACTATAGGTTAGAGTAGCTTGATTATAAAAATTATAACTGTATTTTATTCCTGCCGCGACAGCCTTGTTATTTTAACTTATATTTAGATAAAATATTATCCAAAAGCTCTTTTTGTATGTATATCAAAATTCAAGTTCTGCCATATCAATAAAAACTTCTTTAGAGATATAGTCAACTTTAAACTTTTTGAGAGAATTTTCTCCACAAAAAGCCCATAAAATTAGCATCTTTTATCAAGAAAGCAGTTTCTCTTTTTGCTTTTACTTTAGCATCTTTATCTACAAAAGCTGCTATATCTTTGTGTATACAAATATCTTCTAATGGTAAATAAAAGTAATTTTTATAATCCTCTATAAAATATTTAAGCTTCCCTATAAACTTAGGACAAAAAGAGAAATAAATATTCATTTTCTATCTTGATTTTAAATTCATTTAAGTTTAGCTCTACGTTAAAAAGGTGTGGAAATATCAGCTTTAAAATTTAAAATAATAGTATCATCAATATCATCATAGGATATAAAGCTAAAATCACTCTTAAAAACATATTCAAGTCTATAAATATAGATAGGCTTATAAGACCTAATATATCACATTCATTATGCAAAAGTAGTTTATATAAAAGCTTCTTTATCTCTGCATGAAGTCGAAATGTAGTCTTTATAAATATTAATTAATTGTCTGCCATTATATTTATCTTCTCTATATATACCTAAAAAGTTTTTCTATACTGGTTTGATTTGTTTTATCAAGTTTTAGTAGAAGTTTAAATTTTCTAGCTATTTTTATATAAATCTATACTTGACTTTGTATTAAGTAAAGAAAAAATCTATAGAATACTCCTTCATACAAGCCTTAATAAAAGGAAAATCGAAAGTTTCCCATTAAAAGCTGATTATATATTTGAAATTTTCTATAATAGATAAAAATTCTAAGAGAGCTTGTTTTTCCCTCGTTTAAAGACTCTATAAAAATTTGCTTTTAAACAAACACTATCATTATTTTCAAAAATAGAGCATCCCAATGAGATAAAGAGTGAGTTTTTGGTGAAAAACCGGTAGTTTCTATATCAAAAAAATATAATTTTTATAGTCTTTATTTATAATCTTAGAATATTTATTATTAAGATTAATATTTTTCGTTATTATCTTCATAAATAGCCTCTTTAATTGACTTTTTATTGTCTTATGTTATACCATAAATTGAACACTTTGAAAACAGGAGAGATTTATATGAAAATGTCCATTTTGTAATGCCATAGATACAAAAGTTGTAGATTCAAGATCATCTGATGATAATTCTTCTATAAGAAGACGCAGACAATGTGAGGTATGCTCTAAGAGATTTACAACTTATGAAAAACTGGAAACTATTCCGATAATAATAGTGAAAAAGGATAATACCAGAGAAACTTATGATAGAAGCAAAATAGAAGCAGGAATTATTAGAAGTTGTCATAAAAAGACCTGTATCAAGAGATAATATAAAACTAATAGTTGATGAAATAGAAAATGCAATATTTTCTATGAAGAAAGAGAAATTCCGGGTCAGTGTGATAGGCGAACTTGTTATGAGCAAATTAAAAAGATTTAGATGAAGTTGCCTATGTTAGATTTGCTTCTGTATACAGAGAATTTAAAGATGTAAATACTTTTTATGGAAGAAATAAGAAAAACTTTTTACATTCTCCGGGTGATAAATAATGGAAATTTTTACCCCGATTTTTTTATTATGATAGAAAAGAAAAATATACCTTATGATGAATTAAAGGGAAAAAGGTATAAAAGGTCTTATTTTTGATATAGATAATACTCTTACGACTCATGGAAGTCCGCTACTAATAAAGACATAGAATTCTTTTCTTATCTGAGAGAATTAGGCTTTGATACAGTTTTTGCTATCTAATAACAAGAAAGAAAGAGTAGAAAGTTTTGCTAATATAGTAAAGTCTAAATTTATATTTAAGGCAAATAAACCTAGTAAAAAGGATATATTTTTGCCACTAAACTTATGAATTTAGATAAAAAGAAGTGGTTTTTATAGGAGATCAAATTTTTACTGATATTTGGGGTGCCAATAGAGCCGGGTATTATTTCCATACTTGTAAGTCCTATAGATAAAAAGAAGAAATACAAATTATATTAAAGAGAAAGTTGGAAAATCTAATTTTTATATTTTTTTATAGGCGTCAAAAAGAAAGGAAAATAAATGTTTAGTGGAAAGGCAAAAGTTTATGGTATCATAGCAACCGGTTGGACATTCTATGTCCCCCTTTACTACATAGAGTATTAGCTGATAGTATGAATATAGACTTTTGCTTATGTACCTTTAAAATGTAAAAGAGGATCTCAAAAAGCCATAGAAGGGGCTTATTGTTTAGGGCTTAACGGTATGAATATTAGTATCCCGTATAAGCAGGAGATAATGAAATATTTAAAGGATATAGACAAAGTTGCAAAATCTATAGGAGCGGTAAATACTCTAATACGAGATGAAAGCTTGCAAGGATATGTAGGTTATAATACAGATATGTGGGGACTTAAAAGCTTTTAGAAGATAATACTATTGATATTGAAGATAGAAATATTATTATCTTAGGTTGTGGAGGTGCGGCTAAAGCGGTTATATATATGTGCCTTGAAAATAGAGTTAAAAATATAACAATATTTAATAGAAATAGAGAAAAAGCGGAAAAATATAGTGAATGCTTTAAAAAGTCTTTTTATGATAATATATTACAAGATGAACAAATAGATATAGAGGTTTATGGCTTAGAAGATTTGGATAGCAAAGCTTGATAAAGATGATTATATAGCTTTTCAAACTACAAGTATTGGAATGTATCCTAATAATAATGATATTATAACAAAAAGTACATATTTTTATGATAAAAGTATCCATAGGTGTAGATTTAGTGTATGTACCTAAAGAAACTTCTTTTTATGAAAGAGTTTATAAAAAGAGATAAAAAGGCTATTTCTGGTCTTGATATGCTTATAAATCAAGGGATAATATCTTTTGAGTTATGGAATAAAAATAAAAAAATAGATGAAGCAAGTAGAATAAAAGCTAGAAGTAGAAAAAATTTCTTAGGAGAGGTTTAGATATGAAAAATACTGGTTGTAAATGGACCTAATCTTAATTTCTTAGGAATAAGAGATAAAAGTCAATATGGAGAAAACTCTTATGAGTATTTGTGTGAGAAGATAAAAGAGAAGGCAGATGAGCTGGGACTTTTTAGTTGAATTTTATCAAAGTAATATTGAGGGTGAAATTATTAACAAGTTGCAAGAAGCTTTATAAGGAGAATATAGATGGAATAATTATAAATCCCGGAGCTTATACTCACTATAGCTATGCTATAAGGGATTGCTTGGAAGTTTTTACTTGTCCTAAGGTAGAAGTTCATATATCAAATATTCATAAAAGAGAAGAATTTAGACATAAATCTGTTACAGCACCTGTATGTGACGGTCAAATTTTGCGGTTTAGGAATCTTGGGCTATAATTTGGCATTAGAATACATAGTTTTAAATAGTAAATAGATAAGAGGAGATAAGATGAAAAGGAAAGTTTTAATATTTTTGAAGCGATATATCCTTTGTTAATATACCAAGTAATAAGTGTCATTATTATGTTTATCGCTTTATTTCTTTTTAATGATTACAGCTAATATAAATATTTCAGATACTCAGAAGTAGCACAAGATTTTGCAAAATCTTATGCTTAATAGCAATGTAATTATGATTACTTCCAGCTTTGGGAGCTTTTAATAAGTCTTATTATTTTGATTTTTCATAAATTATTTGCGTAAGGATAATATTTTGAATGTAAAAAGGACGTAAAAAGCCTGATTTTGTTAATATTAAATATATTTTTAGTATTAGTTTTAAATATATTATTAGCCTTATTCGGAAATGGGTTTTCAAATTTGCCCATGATATCTAATTTACTTAGTTTAGATGAGGGATTTAAACAAGTAAATTCTATACTCGGAAAAACTTCGAATATATGGACTTTATTTTTTTGTTGTATTAGGTGCACCGATTATAGAGGAATATGTGTTTAGAAGAATGTGTTATGGAGTATTAAGGAAGTATGGAAATACGATAAAGGCACTCATATTTAGTTCCATATTATTTGCACTTTTTCATGGAAATATAGTTCAAGGAATATATGCTTTTATATTGGGATTAGGTCTAGGCTACTTATATGAAGTAAGTAATAATATATTAATAACGATTTTAGCACATGCATTCAGTAATTTAGCTGCTGTACTGGTATCTTTCTTCTATGAAAAATAACATATTATATTTGCATACTGATACAGGACTTTTAATTTATACCTTGATAATGTTAATTATAAGTATTATACTCATAATTTATATTTATAGATATACATACATTTTGAAAGGAGAACCGAAAAATGAAGTTGCTTAGTATAGCTATACCTTGTTTTAATTCTGCAGCCTATATGCGTAAGTGTATAGATTCTTTGTTAATAGGCGGCAAGAAGTAGAGATACTTATTGTAAAATGATGGTTCAACAAAGGATAATACAAAAAGAAATAGCTGATGAATATGTAGAAAAAAATATCCCACTATTTGTAAAGCTATTCATAAAGAAAATGGCGGACATGGAGATGCGGTTATGCATGGGCTTAGAGCTGCTAGTGGCTACTATTTTAAGGTTGTAGATAGCGATGACTGGGCTAGATGCAGCCTCTTATATGAAAAATACTTGATACCCTACGTACTTTTGTGGCAAGTGGTGAACCTAGTGTTGATATGCTACTTTCTAATTATGTATATGAAAAAGAAGGTCAAAAAACACAAAAAGTTATAAATTATAGAAGAGCTATAGAAACAGAAAAGATAATTACTTGGGATGATGTTGGAAGGTTTTTACCGGTCAATATATACTTATGCACTCAGTAATATATAGAAGACAGTTACTTATAGATTGTGGTATGGAAATGCCAAAGCATACTTTTTATGTAGATAATATTTTTGTGTATCAACCACTACCTCATGTCAAAAACCTTGTACTACTTAGATGTTAATTTTTATAGATATTTTATAGGTAGAGATGATCAATCAGTAAATGAGACTGTTATGATAGGTAGAATAGACCAACAATTAAGAGTTACGAAACTTATGTTATCTTATTATGATCCATATAAGATAGAGAATAAAAGACTTAGACATTATATGATACTTTATCTCGAAATAATGATGGTTATTTGTTCTATACTTGCAATAAAAATCAGGTACAAAGGAAAATTTCTTGAAGAAAAAAAGAAATTTGGTATTATCTTAAAAAATTTAAACTTTAGATTGTTTATGAGAATACGTTTTGGTTTCCTTGGACAGAGTATGAATTTACCGAAAAAGCCGGAAGACAAGTGTCTATCTTAGGATATAAGATTACACAAAAAATTTTTATGGATTTAATTAAATAAATAGATTTTATATTAATAGAAAAGGCTTAAGTTCTATAATAAATAGAATTTAAGCTTTTTGTGGATTAATAAATATCTTACCTAATCGAGGGAATATTTTATTTAAGATTTCTTAGAGTGTACTTAAATATGTTATAATTTTTATAAATATAGACTTAAATAAGAGATATGGAAGAAGAGAATGAAGAAAATAGCAATATGTGGTTATGAAGATAAGACAAAAAAACTATAAGTCAGTCTTAGAGTATTTAGGCTGTGAAGTAAAAAGTAAGTTTGGAATTAGAGGATTTAAAAAGATTGTGAAGCTTTTTACTTTTTGCCGGGTGGTGGAGATATAAATCCTAAATACTATAATGAAGAAATAAATGGTGCTAATGAGCCGGATAATAATTTAGATGAGAAACAATTTGAGGTTTTATCTTATTTTGAAAAATAATAAAAGCGATTATGGGTATTTGTAGAGGTTTACAACTCATAAATATATATTTTTGGTGGTTCTTTGGTGCAAGACTTAGCTACAAAAAGATACTCACAAAGCCTTGAATGAAGAAAAAATATAGATAATGAGCATCAGGTAGAAACAGTAGGAGAAAGTTTTTAAAAAGACCTATATGGAAGTGATTTTATGATAAATTCATGGCATCATCAGGGGATAAAAGACTTGGCAGCAGATTTTTAGACTTATACTTAGAGCAGCAGATGGTATTGTAGAAGCTATAGAACATACAAGTAAGAAAAATAATAGCTTTCCAATTCCATCCCGAGCGTATGAGTTTAGAGTTTAAAAAGGATAATTTAGTAGACGGAATAAAAATATTTGAATATTTTATAAATAGGATGGTTTAGAATGTACTCATTTCAAAGTAGAGTTAGATACAGTGAACTTGATAGTGAAGGGAAGTTATCAATAAAAATCTATGATGGATTATTTACAAGATTGTTCAACCTTTCAAAGTGAAAGTATAGGGCTTGGTATAGAGTATTTAAAAGCTAATAATAGAGCATGGTGGTTATCTTCTTGGAATATAGATATCTTATCTCTGCCAAGACTTGGAGATGAAATTATTATAAGTACAAATGCTTATGGTTTTAAGGGTATTTATGGGTATAGAAATTTTTCTATAAAAGATAGAGAGGGAAATTATCTGATAAAAAGCTGACTCCACTTGGTTTTTTTCTTTTGATACAAAAATATGATTCCTGCCAGACCTAAGGATGAAGAAGTTGCTCCTTATCTAGGAAAAAGAAGAAAGACTTGAAATGACAGAAAACTTAGATAAAAAAAGATAAAACATATAGAGGGTGGTAAATACTTACCTTATATATTAGTAGGTAAACATCATTTAGATACTAATAAACATGTTAATAATGCTGTATATATAGATATGGCAAAAGATCTTATAGATAGTAAGCAAAAAGTTAGCTAACATAAGTGTAATATATAAGAAAATGGCATTACTGAATGATAAGATTTATCCTTATATAGTAGATTTAGAAGATAGAATAATAGTAGAATTAAATGACGAAAATAATAATATATTTTCATATATAAGTATGAGAAAGTTAGAGGAGTAATATGCAATTAGGGAAAAAGACAAGTTTTAGAAGTGCTTAGAATAAAAAGATTTTGGTGCTTACTTAGGAGAAGATAAAGATAGCGAAGATGCAGTTTTGTTACCTAAAAAAAGAGATAGCCGGACTTAGTATAGGTGATAAAATAGAAGTATTTATATATAAAGATAGTAGTGATAGATTAATATCTACTAAAAAGAGAAGCTAAAATAGAAGTAGGTTCTTTGGCTAGATTAGTAGTGAAAGATACAAGTAAGATAGGAGCTTTTTAGATATGGGTCTTGAAAGAGATTTGTTCTTGCCATACAAAGAGATGGAAGCAAATCTCATAGCAGGTGATGAAGTCTTAGTTTATATGTACATAGATAGAAGTGATAGACTTGCGGGCTACTATGAGAATATATCCATATTTAAGCTTGGCTACTGAGTATAAAAAAAGATGATGAGATAGTAGGAACTATTTATAGAAAAAGAATTTGAGTATCTTGTAGCAGTAGATGATAAGTATTATGGAGCTATACCGAAAAAGAAGCTTATGAAAAGTATGATGTAGGTCAGCAAATAAATGGTAGAATTATAAAAGTAAGAGAAGATGGTAAGCTTTGATATTAGTCCTAGAGCAAAAGCCTATAAGCAATTAGGAGATGATGCTATAAAAATATACGCATATATAAAGGAAAAAGGGTGGTAGTTTAGGCTTTGATGATAAAGTGGAGCCTGAACTTATAAAGAAGTATTTTGCTATGAGCAAAAATGCTTTTAAAAGAGCAGTAGGACATCTTCTAAAAGAAGGTAAGGTAGAAATAAAAGAGGGAGATATAAAGCTTAGATAGCTAATATAAAATATGAAAAGATATCCTGTTTTTACTAATTTTTGACTATATTTTGATTACTATAGGTGCATTTATAATGGCATTTGCTATAAAAATATATATGCACCGGTTAATCTGGTTTACAGGTGGAGTTTCAGGCTTATCCATAATACTAAACAAGATGGCATATGTTCTCTTTGGGTAACAAGTTTTGTGATAAATGTTATTCTATTTATAGCCGGTCTTAAATTACTTGGATGGAAGTATATAAGAAAAACAACCTTTACTACAGCTATGTTATCTTTTGCTTTTAGCTATAATACCTAGTATGAATCCATTTAATGGAGATATGATAATTTCAGCAATCTTTGGTGGAGTTTGTACAGGTGTCGGGGTAGGACTTATTGTAAGATGTGGAACCAGTACAGGCGGTACAGATACTTTAGCTTATATTATAAGGTTGAAATTAAAAGATAGATCCGTAGTAGAAATAATGCGAATATTAGATGGTATAGTAGTTATAATAGGTATATATTTCTTTGGAATAAAAGCCGCCATGTATGCACTTATAACAGTTTATGTTGTTACTTGGGTTAGTGATGGTATAGTAGAAGGTGTGAATTTTTCAAAACAGGCATTTATAGTATCCGATAAATCAGAAGAGATAGCTAAAGCTATTATGGAAAAAAATTACATAGAGGAGTAACGGAGATAGATGCAAAAAGGTATGTACACAAGAAAAGACAAGCAAATGCTCTTTTGTGTAATTAGGAGAAAAAGAAATAACACCTTTTAAAGAGATAGTAGCAAGTATAGATAAGAATGCATTTGTTATTTTATCAGACTCCAAGGAAGTTTTTTTGGTGGTGGTTTTATAAAAGAGTTAAATTAAGCTTAAAAGCAAAAAGACAAAATATACAAAAGCATATTACGTTTTTATCACAATGTAATATTATATATGAAAAAGAATATATATAATATTACCTATTTTTGCTATAAAAAGCAACAATATATACTATATATTTAGATACTTAGTTTTATTATCGTATCAGGTAAAAAGTTAGCTTGCTCACTTTCTAGTTTTGCCGATAAGATATATTTTTGTAGATAATCTAAAAAGGAGAAAGATTATGATTTCAAATCAGATTTTACAAAGCACCATAGATGGTCTGAAGGAATATCAAGAACTGAATTATGTGTGTGATACTGAGGGTAAAATTTTAGCGGCAACTTTTTAATGAAACTACACAATATGAGAATGCAGTAGTTTTCGTTTTGTAAATCTCCAGCTGAATCTCAGGTTATAGGTGGTTTCCAGTTTTTAAAGTATTTGATGAACACCAACTAGAATATATACTTATAGCACTTGGTAACACAGATGAAACATATATGATAGGTAAGATGGCGGCATATCATATAGAGAATTTATTAGTAGCATATAAAGAAAGATATGATAAAGATAATTTCATAAAGAATTTATTATTAGATAATTTACTTTTTAGTAGATATATATAATAGAGCTAAAAATTAAATATAGATACAACAGTTAGAAGAGTTGTTTATATAATAGAAACAAAAATTTATAAGAGATACTAATTCGTTAGAAGTAGTAAAAGAGTTATTTATGGATTCTCCTAATGATTTTGTTACAGCTGTTGATGAAAGATATCTTATTTTAGTTAAAGAACTGGACGATATTTATACTTATAAAAGATTTAGACGCTACAGCAAAGACCATAATAGATGGCTTAGAAGCTGCAGATGTATATGGAGTAAATATTGCTTATGGTACAGTTGTAGGAGAAATAAAAGAAGTTTTCACGTTCTTATAAAGAAGCAAAAAAATGGCTTTAGATGTAGGGAAGAGTATTTTATGAAGATGAAAATATAGTTGCTTATGCAAGACTTGGTATAGGTAGACTTATTTATCAATTACCTTTACCACTTTGTAGAATGTTTATTGAGAAATATTTGATGGAAGAAGTCCTGATGATTTTGATGAAGAAACAATAGTAACTATACATCGTTTCTTTGAAAAATAGCTAAATGTTTCAGAAACTTCCAGACAATTATATATACATAGAAATACTTTGGTGTATAGACTTGATAAATTACAAAAGGCTACAGGTCTTGATCTTAGAGTATTTGAAGATGCTATTACATTTAAGATAGCACTCATGGTAGTTAAATACATGAAGTATGTAGAGAAAAATAGTAATTAATAAAATAGAGCCTTAGGGCTCTGTTTTGTTATAAATGACTTGAGAGGAGATTTTTATGGAGAAAAATTTCATGCAAGATGATTTAGAGGACGAAAGTATTAAACAATCCTATGAAGAACTTGAGATTAAAAAGAAAAAGATTAGGTATAAGTTAGGCTTTACAAGTGGTTTTTATTAGGTATAGTCGCTACTTTTGCATTAGTTGTAGTTTATTATAATATATTGATAGGTAGAATTTCTTTTTCTAATAATAAAAACGCTTTAGTAAATGAAATAGTAGACAATTCAGCGAAATTAGATATGGCTAGAATACAAGGGAAATTGGAAGATTTGCAAAAATAGTAGCTGAGAAATTCTATTCCAATCTGATATAGGGAGTTAGAAACGGGAATATACAAAGGATATATGGCAGGTTTGAATGATCCATATTCGTATATTATGATGCAGATGAGTTTAAGGCACTTAGAGAAGAAAACTACAGGTGTATATCAGGGCATAGGTGCACAGATAAGCAAAGATGCAACTACAGGTATTATAAAAGTAGTAAAAGTAGTTTGAAGGTAGCCCTGCAAAAAGAAGCAGGACTTATGCCTGAAGATATTATTTATAAAGCAAATGATATAGAAGCTACAGGAATGGATTTGGAGATACTTGTTAAACAACATAAGAGGTGAAGTCTCATACTAAGGTTAATATAACAGTTATGCGTGGAGATAAAGAAATACCTTTGGAGATGGAAAGACGAGCAGTAGAAGTCCAAACCGTTGAATCTAAAATACTGATGGTAATGTCGGTTATATAATGGTGAATCAGTTTGATACTGTAACAGCGAACAATTCTATAAAAAGTATTGATGAATTACAAGAAAAATATAAGTAAGTTAATTATAGATCTTAGAAATAATCCGGTGGAGTGCTTGATGGCACTGTTAAAATGTTAGATTATATGTTACCTGACGGACTTTTTAGTATATACGGCCGATAAGGAAGGTAAGGGAGAAAAATACTATTCAAATGATGGGCATGAAGTGAATATACCTATTTCTATACTTATAAATGGTAATTCAGCCAGTGCTTCTGAAGTATTTACCGTGCTATGAGAGACTTGAAAAGAGCCACATAGTAGGGACTAAGAGTTTTGGAAAAGGTATAGTACAAAAATCTATATCCTCTTGAAGATGGAAGTGCTATAAAAATAACTACTCAACATTACTATACACCTAGTGGTTTTTGATTTACATGGAAAGGGAATAGAACCTGACGAAACTGTTGAGTTAAATGAAGGTGCAGTTTTTGGAACAGATACAGATAATCAATTACAAAAGCCATAGAGATGGCAAAACAGGAGGGAAAGAATATGGAAACAAGAGTAGCAGTTATTAGTATAATTGTATCAGATTCTGAAGCAGTTGATCTTATAAATTCTCTATTGCATGAATATAGAGATTTTATAATCGGACGTATGGGCTTACCATACAAAGAAAAATATAAATATTATAAAGCTTTAGCTGTGGACGCAAGTATGGATACCATATCTACCTTAGCCGGTAAATTGGGTAGACTTGACGGATGAGTGTAAAAACAGCTATAGCCAGTTTAGGAAAAGATGAATAGTAAAAATATTTGAGATTATTAGTAACTTAAGGATACTCATTCTCTTACTGAAAAAGAGTATGAGCATCTAATTAGCAATAGAGATGAAGAAGCAAGAAATTATTTGATGCAAGAAGCTAGATAAACTAAAAAAGGTATATGATAATCATGTATATCTTAGGGGCTTATAGAATTTAGCAATATATGTAAGAATGATTGCTTATATTGTGGAATCAGGCGTTCAAATAAAAAAATGTAGAGAGATATAGACTATTACATGATGATATAATGAATTGCTGTGAGCAAGGTTACTCTCTAGGATTTAGAACTTTGTTCTACAAGGTGGAGAAGATAGTTATTATAGTGATGAAGTTTTGGAAGAGATAATAGAGATATAAGAAGTACATATCCTGACTGTGCTATTACCTTATCTCTTGGTGAAAGGGACTTATGAGAGCTATAAAAGACTTTTATGAAGCCGGAGCAGACAGGTATTTGTTAAGACATGAAACAGCCACAAAGGAACATTATGAAAAATTGCATCCTGAGAATATGAGTTTTGATAACTGTATGTCTTGCTTAAAGGCTTTAAAAGATATAGGTTATCAAGTGGGTTGTGGATTTATGGTTGGCTCACCATATCAAACAAATGAGAATCTTGCCAGAGATTTAAAAATTTATAGAAGAGTTTAGTCCGGATATGTGTGCATAGGTCCATTTATACCACATGGACAAACTCCATTTAAAACGAGAATGCAGGCACTTTTTAGAGCTTACAACCTATTTATTATCTATAATTAGACTTATAAAGCCAAATATCTTATTACCTGTGACAACTGCACTTGGAACTATAGATAAAAGAGGTAGAGAACTTGAATACTTGCAGGAGCTAATGTTGTTATGCCAAATTTATCTCCGGTAAAGTTAGAAAACAGTATGAGTTATACGATAATAAAATATGTACAGGCGATGAAGCGGCTCATTGTAGAGGTTGTCTTGAAAGACGTATGAATAGCGTAGGTCATATAGTTGAGAATGTACGTGAGATGTAAAAGGTATTTAAATGTATTAATGAGGCTATTAGCCTTGAAAATAATCTAAAAGGGAAGTTGTACTGACCTTAAAAGAAAAAGAGGAAGAAATGAAAGAATATAATCCATTATCTATGAAGGCTGAAGAATTTTATCAGTCATGAAGAAATCTAGAAACTCTAAAATATGCAGATGAAAATAAAGATAATCTGACATTAATCAATGAATTACTCGAAAATGCAAGACCTAAAAAGAATGATAAAAATAATATGCAGAGGACTTGAAGTTATAAAGAAGCTTCTGTATTATTGGCGTGAAGATGAAAAACTATTAATAAAATGTATGAGGTAGCAAAAAGAAATTAGCTAGACCTTTTATGGAAATAGAATAGTCATGTTTGCTCTTTTGTATCTATCAAACTATTGTGTTAATGGTTGCGTATATTGTCCATATCATATTAAAAATAAAAAAATATTGCCAGAAAAACTTACTCAAGATGAAATAAAGGCAGAAGTAGTAGCTTTACAGGATATGAAGATAAACGTTTGGCTATAGAACTCGGCGAAGATCCGTTACGAATCCTATAGAATATGTTTTAGAATCAATAAAGACTATTTATAGTGTTAAACATAAAAATGGAGCTATAAGAAGAGCTAATATTAATATAGCCGCTACAACTGTGGAAAAACTATAAAAAAACTTTGCTGAGGCGGGTATAGGTACATATATTCTATTTCAAGAAACATACAATAAAAAGTTATGAAGAATTGCATCCTTATGGACCAAAGCACAATTATGCTTACCATACAGAAGCTATGGACAGAGCTATGATAGGTGGTATAGATGATGTGGGACTTGGTGTCTTATTTGGACTTGAAGGATATAGATATGAATTTGCAGGTTTACTTATGCATGCTGGAACATCTGGAAAAAGGTACACGGAGTAGGACCGCATACCATCTCTGTACCTCGTATAAAAAGCTGATGATATAGATCCTAATGCTTTTGATAATTCTATATCAGATAGATATTTTTGCTAAAATAACTGCACTTATAAGAATAGCGGTACCATACACAGGAATAATTATCTCTACCAGAGAATCAGAAAAGGTTAGAGAAAGACTGTTAGAATGTGGTGTTTCTCAAATAAGTGGAGCCAGTAGAACCAGTGTTGGAGGATATACAGAAGAAGAAAGACCTAGGGATTCTGAGCAATTTGATGTATCTGACCAAAGAACTCTAGATGAGGTAGTGGCATGGCTTATGAAAAATGGTCATATACCATCATTTTGCACTGCTTGTTATAGAGAGGGAAGAACAGGAGATAGATTTATGTCTCTTTGCAAGAGTGGTCAGATAGTAAATTGTTGCCAACCCAATGCTCTAATGACTTTGACAGAATATATGGTAGATTATGCGGGAGATGAAACTAAAAATTGGTTTTGAACTCATAGATGAACAAATAAAGAATGTACCAAAATGATAGAACTAGAAGTATAGCCATAAATCATATAGAAGATATTAAAAATTCTAATGCCAGAGATTTTAGATTTTAGAGGAGAAAAAAATGAGTTTATCTAACATAAATAGTGGAGAACGTTTACATATAGCTTTTTGGTTTGAGAAATGTAGGAAAAATCAAGCTTTGGTTAATGCCATAGCAGGACAGAATATGTCTATAGTTAGTGATACCTTAGGTACTCAACAGATCCGTGAAAAAGTATGGAGATATTACCATTAGGACCGGTTGTTTTAGTAGATACCCGGGTATAGATGATGAGGGTGAACTTGGAAAAGCTTAGAGTAGATAGGGTATATGAACAATTGGAGATAGCGGACATATGTGTAGCTGTACTGGACTACAATAAGGATTTATCTTTGTAAGAAATGAGACTTATTATAAAAGCTAAGGATAAAGCCTTTTTGATTGTTTTTAATAAGCTTTGATAATAAAAGTGCGTACAAAAATTTAGACTTAAAGAGTTTAAGTTCTAAATACAATGTTATCTTTTAGGGGAAGTTATATTAAATGAAACTAATATAGTTTGTTTAAGTGCCTTAGAAAAATATAATGTAGAACTGTTTAAAGAAAAATTAGCTAATATTTCTAAAAGTTTAGATAAAGAAAAATATATAGTAGCTGATTTGATAAAAGAAAAGTCTACAGTAGTTTTTAGTTATTCCTATAGATGAATCTGCTCCAAAAGGAAGAATTATTTTACCACAACAATTAGTGTTAAGAGAACTATTGGAACATTCCTGCACTACTGTTGTTTGTAGAGAGTTTGAACTTGAAGAGAGCCTGAAAAATTAAAAAGAAAAACCTGATTTAGTAATAACGGATTTCAAGTTTTTGATTATGTATCAAAAGTAGTTTCTGCAGATATATGTCTAACCTCTTTTCTGTTCTTTTTGCCAGATATAAGGGAGAACTTGACTATTTTATTAAAGGATTAGATATATTAGCTAATTTAAAACAAAATGATAAAATACTTATATCAGAAGCTTGTACGCATCATAGGTAATGTAATGATATAGGCAGTGTAAAAATGCCTACTTGGTTAGAAGAGTATTCGGGAGTAAAATTAAATTATATATTTAGTTCGGGAAACGAATTTCCTAATGATTTAGATAGTAAAATTAGTAGTTCATTGTGGAGCGTGTATGATAACTGAGCAAGCAATGAAAGCCAGACTTGATAAATTGCATAAGGAAAATATTCCTATTGTCAATTATGGACTTGCTATAGCTAAGATGAAAGGAATATTTGATAGAGCAATAGAAATTTTCTCTTAGTTTGAAAGTACTCTGTTAGTTATAAACTCAAAATGTTATAAAGCATATTTCATAGTAATAAAGGCTATTAAGTATTTGTTTATCGTTTCAGATAGTGCCTTGAAAAAATTATTTGATTATTTTTATAAAAACTATTGACATATAGCTTAGCTAATGATATAGTTAGGAAGTGCTAACCGATAGAGACAAAAATCTTCTTAGGAGGTATGTATGCCAACTGATTTAGTTATAGAAAAGTTAAGTAGCGAAAAAGGTGTTAATAAAGGCATATTCAGATTACTTATCCTAAGTGCTGCAGTTCTAAAAGATTGCAAACAAAGTAATATGATTTTTTTGTAAGTTTAGAAGAACTTAAACTTCTTATACTTGAGTTAGCAAATACTAACTTGAAACTGGCTTTACTTTATCAAGTTGATTCAAAAATATCTTATTCTGATATATAGAGAAAATAGTCTTAATGATTATTTACAAGAAGAAGAGATAAAAACTTTTATATATACATGTGGTTATAGAGGTACTTGTTTTAAAAATTTTCTCCCTTATTTAAGAAGGAGAATAGCAAGTGCAAGGAAAAAGGTAATGATTTTCCACATGAGATAGGAGCTTTTTGGGCTATCCTTTATGCGATATAAAAAGGCTTTCTAAATTGCTAAGGTGAGAATTATTTACATAGTGGTTAGTTGAAGGTGTATGGAACTTAGAAGATACCTGGCAAGTTTAGGCAAATAGATGAAGCTAGAAAATCAAGCGATTTATGAGTGGTTTGAGGGCAGAAGCTGTGAGATAGCTACTGATCCTTAGAAAAATAAAAAGGAGAATGAACATGGATAAGGTATATGTAGTTTATTGAGTCAAAACCGAAACACAGAAGTTATGGCTAAAATGCTTGTAGTAGGGGTAGAAGAAGCTGGAAAGACTGCTGTTTTAGTAGAGGCAGAGAATGCTAATGTAGATGAGTTACTAGCACAAAAAGGTTTTTGCATTAGGTTGCCCAGCTATGGGAGCAGAAGAGTTAGAAGATTCAGTAGTTGAGCCATTAGTTGCCGAATTGGAAGGAAAAAGTATCAGGTAAGAGCTTGGTATTATTCGGTTCTTGCGATTGGGGCGATGGCGAATGGATGCGTCTTTGGGTTGACAGAATGACAAGTGCAGGAGCTACTGTTATAGGTGATGAAGGCGTTATAGCTAATAATGAGCCTGATGGAGAAGCAGAAGCTGCTCTTAAGGCAGTTGGTAAAGAATTAGCTGATTTATAAGTTGATTTATTCACCCTTATGTTATTCAACGCAGGATTTCTTAAAGAGTGTTTAAATATATATGAGAGTTTTAACTCTCGATAACACACATAGTGTTACACATATTGAAATTTCCTCTTACTTTGAAGAAAGGATAGGCCTTGAGCAAGCCTATCCTTTTTCTCTATATAAAAATATATGTTCACATATAATTCACTGTACTTTGGCTTTGAAATAGTACTAAAATAAAAGTATAATTAATGAACTAGGCATATAGAGTCTGCATTCTAAAGAAAGGAAATATTATATGGATAATGCTGAGTAGCTCTAAAAAGAGTGGAAATAATAAAGAATCAAAGAAAATAAAGGCGAACAATAATAACTTTAGTTGTTGCCGCCATAATAACCTTTTGTTTTATTTACTTTTATGAATAGCACATTGAAAGCATATAATTCAAAAGAAATACCATACAGTGAATTTATGAGTATGGTTGAGAAAAAGACAATTAAAATCTGTCCAAATGAAAATATAGAAATAGAAATAAAAAGCTAAGGAAGGATTAAAGGAATATTCTCCAACATATACTTATAGGACATCTAGAGTTGATACGGATTTAGAACTTGATAAAAAGACTTATGATTCAGGAGTTACAACAAACTAGAGTAAGAAATGAAGTAAAGCTCTATGTTGTTATCATTTATGAGTATGATTTTCCCATTTGTTTTAGTTTTTCTTGGAATGAATTTTTATGGGAAGAATAGGGTCTAATGGCGGTATTATGGGAGTTGGACGAAGTAATGCTAAGCTACATGTCCAAAAAGAAACAGGAATAAGATTTGAAAATGTTGTCATGAAGATGAAAGCTAAAGAATCTTTAAAAAGAAATCGTCGACTTTGCATAATCCTGAAAGATTCACAGGTATAGGAGCTAAATTACCTAAAGGAGCTTTTGTTGGTAGGGGCCTCCCGGCAAGATGGTAAGACACTTTTTAGCAAAAAGCAGTAGCAGGAGAAGCAAATGTTCCATTTTTCCCCTTATCAGGTTCAGATTTTGTTGAAATGTTTGCCGGTGTTGGTTTCAAGAGTGAGAGATTTATTTAAGCAAGCACAAGCTGCAGCGCTGCTATAGTGTTTATAGATGAAATAGATGCAATAGGAAAGTCCAGAGATTCCAGATTGGTGGCAATGATGAAAGAGAACAAACTTTTAAATCAGCTTTTATCTGAGATGGATGGCTTTGATTCTCAAAAGGTTTACTTGTTCTTGGGGCAACAAATAGACCTGAGATATTAGATCAGCCCATTTAGACCGGGTAGATTTGATAGAAGAGTACAGTAGATAGACCTGATTTAAAAGGTAGAGTTGCCATATTAAAGGTTCATGCAAAAAGATGTTTCTATGGATGAAACAGTTAATTTGGAAGAGATAGGTTTAGCGACTAGCGGTGCTGTAGGTTCAGATCTAGCCAATATGATTAATGAGGCTGCAATTTTCAGCTGTGAGAGCAGGTAGAAAAGCAGTATCTCAAAAAGATTTTATTTGAGGCTGTTGAGGTTGTTCTGGTAGGTAAAGAAAAGAAAGACAGAGTATTAAACGAAAAAGAAAGAAAGATAGTTTCATATCATGAAGTTGGACACGCTCTTATTTCGGCTTTACAAAAAAATTCAGAACCTGTACAAAAATAACTATAGTACCTAGGACCATGGAGCTTTGGTTATGTTATGTATGTTCCTGAAGAAGAAACTTATTTAAAATCAAAAAGCAGAACTTGAAGATATGATAGTTGGCTTATTTGGTGGTAGAGCTGCCGAAGAGATTGTATTTGGAGATGTTACAACAGGTGCAAGTAATGATATAGAAAAGGCTACCGGTATCGCTAAAGCTATGGTTACTCAATATGGCATGAGTGATAAATTCGGTCTTATGGGTCTTTCTAAGCAAGAAGATCAATATCTTTCCGGCAGAGCCGTAATGAATTGTGGCGATGATACAGCTACAGAGGTAGATAAAGAGGTAATGGAAAATAAAGCTGTCCTATGAAAAAGCTTTATCTATGTTAAGAGAAAAAATAAAGAAGTTATGGATAAACTGGCTGCTTTTTCTTATTGAAAAAAGAAACCATTACAGGTAAGGAATTTATGAAAATCTTTAGGGAAATAAAAGGTATAGAGGAACCTAGGAAGAAAAAAAGAAAAGCGTAGCTACTCTGGAAGAAGATATTATGATGAAAAATTTGAATGAAAAATAAAGAAGAACTATAATATTTTTGGTCTAAAAATAAATTGTTGAATTAAACAGTAAAAAGGTTATATAATAGACCTTGTAAGATAATCTTATATACCTATTTTGTGGGTATTAAAATGTTAATATGTTTCTGGGATGAACGATAATCTGTATCTTGAACCTACATTTTGATTTTTCGGGATTGCTAATATCATCTTACGGATGTCAAGCCTCTTTTATGTGGACGGCAGATTTAGGAGTGAGCTAACCCACCTAGCTTTGCTAGGCGTCAAAAAACGAGACCGTCATCCTGCTATTTAAAACACACTAATAGGTGTGTTTTTGTTTAAATAAAGGAGAATAAGTGTGAAAAGATAAGTATAGAAATTATTTACATTTAGGGTTTTGACAGCTTTTCTAGTTATTATTGCCTCTATCACATTTTTGGTTTATACTCAATAGATTTGAGGTTTTACATAGTATAGCAAATAAAATATTTTCTATACTTACACCTATTACGTATGGTGCAGTGATGGCATTTTTGTTGCTCCTATATATAATAGAAGTACAAATTTTTAAATAAATTCTTTAAGAAAATAAAGTTCCTAAAGGAAAAAGAATATAGATGGTCGAAAGCTATAGCTACTTTTGTTTGTTTGATAGTTATTGTAGGGTATTGTAATAGCTCTTGTTATGATGCTTATTCCACAGATAATAAAAAGTATAAGTGATGTAGCTAAAAACCCTGCCGCTGATATGGATAGATGGTCTGAAAAATATATAATTTATTAAATAATTATCCGAGTTAGAGGGTATGTTGTCGGTTATCTGGTTAACATTGATGATAGTATCAGTAATTTTTGGCTGATAATATATTACCTAATCTAAATACCTATAAAGTAATGTTTCTTCAGGTTTTATAAATATTATAAGACAGGTGTTTAATATTATTATAGGTCTTATAGTTATGACCTATTTATTAAATATAAAAATTATCCTTATCAGCACAGGTTAAACGCTTACTATATAGTTTTTACCGTGAGTGTAGCTAATATAGTAGTTGAAGAGACAAGATATATAAAAAAGAGTATTTTCTCAATTCATAGTGGGAAAAATAATAGACTCTCTTATTATAGGTATTATAAATTATGTATTTATGAGTTTGATACATATGAAATATTCTCACTTATTTCAGTAGTGGTAGGTGTAATTAATGTAATACCATTTTTGGACCTTTTATAGGGTGCAATACCGTCAATATTTATATTATTACTTGTTTCACCTATTCAGGCTTTACAATTTTGCTATATGGATACTCATATTACAGCAAATTGATGGAAATATTATAGGACCTAAAATATTAGGACAAACAACAGGTCTACCTAGTTTTTGGATACTATTTTCCATCTTGTTATTTGGTGGTATATTTGGTATAGTAGGTATGATTATAGGAGTACCGACCTTTGCCATAGTATATAGATTTTTATCAGACAGTCAGCCCTAGCTTTGGCAAAAAGAGTTTATCTACAGAAAGTGAATCTTATTTGAATTTGAATTACATAGATAAAAGAAACTAAAGTATATGTAAAGACAGATGAAGAGGTTTAATGAAAAGTAAGTTTTTAATATTTACCTTTATAATAATTTTACTTGTGCTTGTTCAGAAATAGAAACAATATTACAAGAGAAAAGGCATTTAGAGCTATTACTTTGACTATGACTAATAAACAAAAATTTGCTGAAAGATAATGAGAATATAGCTGTATAGAGATATAGATGCTAAGGTATATGTTGATTATTTGTTAAAAATAAAAATAATAGATGAAAAGCTCTCTAAGAAGAATATGGAGGGCTTTTTGACGTTTGAAGAATTGAAGTTGATATATTCTAAACTGCTCCCAAAATGAAGAAATAGAAAAATTTATATAAGAAGTATGAGAAGTGAATACGTTGACCTTCCTAGTTTCTATAAGTTTTAGTATATTTTCAATAGTAGTTATGAAAAAGCCGGTCAAGCTAAAGAAATAGATTCTATTATATATGAGGTGGAAAAATATATATATAGATAAAGTAAATACAAATGATAAAAATACTTATTATGCAGATGACGGCTTGAATTTATATAGGTATAGATAAAATTAAAACTTTTAGTCTTGGATGATGAGATATTTTACTTAGAAGAAGTTATAAGTGATGAAATAGAATATAATAATGTACTGATAAGTAATATAAAAGGTGATAAACTGAAGCTTTAGTTTTGAATTCTAAAAGAGAATTTAAAATATCAAAAATGTGAAAGACTTAGAAAAAGGGTGAAATTATTGCTGATATTAGATTGAAAAGCTTCTGCAGTACATAAAGTATGGATGTAAAAAGCACCAAAATAAGTGGAGAGTTTTATCGGTAGATAACACTGCAATAGAAATAGAAGCTATGGAAGATTCTTTTAGTAGGAATTTACATCTTTTAATAGAGATAGTATGAGTAGAAAGCCTTGGAAAAATAATAGTAGGAACAGATACTCATGAATTTTATATAGATAATGAGAATACTATAGCTGCGGCTATAAAAGTGAGGGATTATGATTATAGTAGAGTAAGAGTTCTTATTATGAATGACTTTTTAAAAGTTAGACATCATAATACCATAACTTTAAATAGTGAAGCGGACTTATAGTACGAAAAGATAATGCAGATATAAATATTCCGCAAATCAAGATTACAGTCTAACTAGAAAGAAAATTTGAAGGACAATGAAAGAATAAGTATAAGAAGTGCAGACGATAATGTTGAAATAAAGGTAAAAAGTCTAAAAGGGATATAGGGAGTACCCGACTATAAAGGATATTTAGAAATAGTAAAAAGAAAATTCTATATTTGATTAATGATATTTCTATAGATGAGTATTTGAAAAAGGTTGTTCTAGTGAGATGCCAAGCAGTTTTTGAACTTGAAGCTCTAAAAAGCACAGGCTGTTGTTGCCAGAACATATACCCTGTAGAATAATAGCAAGTGATGGTGAACTTAGGGTTTTTGGAGCTAATCTGGACGATAGTATTAATTATCAGGTATATGCTAATAAAAATACTAGTGAAAACACAGATAGAGCAGTAGAAGAAACTAAAGGAATGAGAGTTCTATATAGGGAGAATTTGCTCAAAACATTTTATTATTCTACATCTGTAGGAGTTAGTACAGACGAGTACTATTTGGGGGCAAGTGAAGAAGAGATACCTTTTATTTAAAGAGTTATAGTATCTCTAAAGACAAAAAGGTTCTTAATATTACAACTAATTCAAGCTTTAAAAATTTATAGATGAAGTAGATGAAAAAGCCTATGAGAAAAATTATGATTTTTATAGATGGGAAGTAAACTACAACAAGATTTTGAATGACAAAATAACAAAGGTAGGTAATGTTTTAGCTATAAATATAACAAAAAGAGGAGAAGGTGGAATAGTAAAAGAAATAGAAGTAGTAGGAGAGGATGGGAAATATAAAATAAAAGGACATAATTCGGTAAGAGCCGCTTTGGTTCTGATTTGACTAATGTCATAAAGAATAATGGAGAAAAAGGTAGGATATCTTTACCTAGTTCTTTCTTCTATATAGAGGCCAAAGAACCGGATGAAAATAATATTATAAATTTCCAAGATAAAAAGGTGGTGGCTACGGGCATGGAGTTGGAATGAGTCAAAAATGCGGCAAAATGAGATGGCACATTCTGCATGAAGTATACAGATATAATAAAGTTTTTCTATGAAGATACTGATGATATTAAATAATAAGGAAAATAGTAGATTGCAAAAAGATGAGAAATTAATATATAATGTTACAAGTTTATTCTAAAGAGGAAGTTGAAAGGGTTAATTATGACTTACTAGAGAACTGGAGAGTTAAAAGCATATAGTGATCAAACTATCGAAAAGAAAGAGAAATATTATGGAAAGCAATATTTCTTGGTGGAAAAAAGGCTATTATGAGCAACTTTTTAGAAGAACCTGAAAAGTTATTAGTATGACTGTTAAAGAGCTCTAAAAATATGCACAGATATACAAACAATAACAGGTTTCTTAGATGGAATTAATGATTCTTTAAAAAGTAGCGAATCCAATAGAAACAATGGAAGAAGATACAGTTATAAGTCTGGACATAGACTTAGAAAAGCTATACTACAATATGGTTGAAGCAAAGACCGATTGGTTATACAACCCTGAAGCTTTGATAAGATGATTTACTTGAAAAGAGAAAGAATTATACTTATCTCAAAAGAAGAGCGGAACAGTAGTAAAGGGTAAAAAAAGTTGGAAGAAAATGATCCTTGTACTTGTGGAAGCGGTAAAAATATAAACATTGTTGTGGTAAAAACTAATACTTAGATTAAGACCAGAGGTATTTTCACCTCTGGTTTATATTTCAGAGAAAAAGAGGGAATTTTTATGGATGCATATTCCAGTTTTTGCTTTTAGTCTATGATAGATATATGCTAGATGTTCCTTTATAAAACTTGGGCGACAAATATTATAAATATACTAAAAACTATAATATAGAAGATGGCATAGTAGCGGATTTCAGGATGTGGAACAGGTAATATTAGAGCTTTTATCAAAAGCAGGTTTTTGATATGATAGGTATAGATAATTCTTATGATATGTTAAACATTGCCAGAGAAAAATGTCAGAAAATGATAATATATTATATTTATGTCAAGATATGAGAGAATTTGAATTGAAGTGGAACTTGTGCAGCTATAGTAAGCTGTTGTGATAGCATAAATTATATTTTCGGATTACAAAGATGATACAAAGCTTTTTAAATTGGTGAATAATTATTTGATCCCAAAGCTTTGATTTATATTTGATCTAATACATACAAGCATGATAAAATATTAGCAACAATACCCTTTGCCGAAAATAGCGAGTTGAAAGTTTTCATCTGGGAAAATGAGTTTGATAAAGAAAGCAAACTAAATGAGTATGATTTATCTTTATATATTAAAAGCGATGAAGATGATTTATAAGAAAGATGCATGAAAACACATACAAAGAGCCTATAGTTTAGAAGAAATTAAAGAGGCGGTCGGAAGCAGGTTTGATTTTAGAAGTTGTAGATGCAGATACTTTATTGGATATAAAAATGAAGAAACTCAAAGATATTTAATATTATAAAAGGAAAATGGAAAGTAGGTAGATATGTCAGATTATATAGTTAGAGCAAGTGCGGCAAAAGGGAATGATAAGAGCTTTTCTGCTTTGTACAACTAACAAGGAATTGTGAGTTGCCAAAATGCACATAATACCAGTCCAGCAGTAACAGCAGCAGTAGACGTTTAATGTCAGCAGCTGCTATGATGGGTAGTATGATGAAAATGAAGAGGATTTGACTGACCTAAACAGAAGGTGGCAATGAAAGCGGCTATAGCAACAGCAACAGCAAAAGGAAATGTAAAAGCCCATCCTTTTGTGCCGGATGTAATTTTACTCAAATAGTAAAGGAAAGATGTGGCAGAAGCTATAGGTGGTATTTTCTAAGTGTACTCAGATATGAGTTGAAAGAGCCTTATGTAGGTCAAGCTGAACTTATTTCGGAGATAGCAGAAGATATAACTTATTATTATGCAACAAGTGAACAAAATTACCTCAGTGTTGCTAGGTGTTCTTAGAATAAAGGATATACGGTAACATAATGCAGGTGGATTTATTATACAACATACTGCCTGTCCGGAAGAGGTAATAGAAAGCTTGAAGTATCATACCTACTTTAGCACCCATAACAGCCTTGCTAGAAAGTGAGGGAAAACACGGAGGAAACCACTCAAACTTATTTTGGGAGATTTAGAACTGAAATTAGTGATAAGTTGGATATTTCTTTTAAATGATTGTAACAAAAGAAAAGATAGAAAAGCTCTCCATCAGTATAGGAGCAGAGTTGAATGAAATGATAGATGAAGGAAAGGACATGAAGTAGCCTGTCATTTTGCTCTAAGAAATATAATTTAGGAGTAGATGAATTAGAAGAACTATTAACTACAAAAGCAAGTAACTAGAGGTAAATGCTATGCATAAAGAAGATTTCAGTAATAAACATTTTAAAAACTATAACTATACATAAATTTAGAAGTGATGGGATTATGTTTTTAGAAGTGGGACCACAAAAACAAGGTTTGTTGCATGATCTTAGTAAATATAGTCTTACAGAGTTTTTAGTAGGTGTAAAAATATTATCAAGGGACTAGAAGCCCCAATGCAGCTGGAAAAATTGAAAGGTTACTCTACTGCTTGGTTACATCATAAAGGTAGAAATAAGCACCATTTTTGAATATTGATTGATTATACTTTTAATCCGGATGATGGTTTACAAGGTATGAAAAATGCCTTTTGAAGTATGTTCTTGAGATGACTTGTGATAGAATAGCGGCATCTAGGTATATGCGGTAAACGACTATACTACAGCTGTTCCATGGGAGTATTAGTTTGCGTGAGTATACATATACATAAAACACTAAAGCTTTATTAGAGAAACTACTTTTAATCAAATAAAGATGAAGGTGAAAGAAGCTATGCTTAAAATATATGAGATATATTTGAAACATCCTAGTCTGTATGAAGGAGAGTAAGTGTATAATAAAATAAAGGATATATATAATAATATTTTGCAGCAATTATGCTTGCTATATCCTAAAATCTGAGCAGTATTTTTAAGTGGAATAAAGACTTTTATCGCTATGATAAATTCTATAATAATAGGTGCTATTTTAGCTTTTGTATTTTCGACTACCTATGAAGAGAATTGAGAGATCTTTTAGATAAGCTAGGTTTGAAAAATTTAAAAAGAACTTTGGCTATACTTTAGTACGCTTGTCTTGGTAATACTTATTTTAGTAACTTGTATGCTGGTTATTATTCCTAATCTAACTAAAAACTTTTTCGGGGTTTTAGTTGAGGTGGCAACAAATTCTATTTACAGAGTAGAAAGTATACTAAGAGATAGTCAGTTTTTAAATCAAGATATAGCAAATACCATAATAAGACAAATGCAGACTTTTTATATCTATGGATAAGATTGTGAGATATATTAATGAATATCACTTTAAATGCCTCTGCTATTTTTCTAACTTTTTCTATATTTTTAGGCATATTTTTATGATAAATTTTTGGTTTCAAAAGAACATCTTGCAGTAGTGTATCAAACTGATGAAAAGTATTTTTATCAGATAAAATTATAGAAGATTTGTTATGTTGGAAGAGTATCAGTAGAAACTTATGATAAATAGCTGAGTAAAATTATAGAAAGCATTTATAATAGGAATTATGATAGCAGTTTTCATATACTGTTTTAGAGTATGCCTTATGGTGTAATGGTTGGTGTTTGGCAGGAGTATTATCATTCATACCTTGTATGTAGGATCTATGGGAGTGCAATGCTTATAGGACTTTATTTATTTTTGTGGATAGTCCTATAAAGCCTTATTTTCAATAGTAGTGTTTAATGTAATACAATTCTATAGAAGATAATATAGTCTACCCTTAGAGTGGTAGGTCAGTCCAGTAGGTTTACCTGCTATATTACTCTGGCGGCCACTTGACAGATGGGTGAGGACTCGGTATATTAGAATGGTATTTTTACTCCTATATTTGCTGTAATATATGAATGAGTTAAAGGAATTTGTATATAGTAAACTATATAATAAAGATAATTATTAGTATGATATCTTTAGAAAATAGCAAGGCAAGATATAGAAGTGTCAGTATCTTGTCTTGCTTTTACTATAAAGGATTTAAGCAGTTATATATGCTAAAGGAAAAAGAAAACAAATTATAGTCTAGCTTGAAATCATCCATATAAGCTTTGCTGTAGCCTGACCAGTTCATCAGCTAAAGCAGAAATTCATAATTATTTTTCGTTGTCGCACTTTTAAAGCTAGAATTTCATCTTTTGATATATATGAAAATCTTTCTCATACTATCTAACATCGAGCGGAAATTTTTACATTTTCAACCTTGAATCTTAGAAATTTCAAGATAGTCTTTTAAAGCCTACCTAAAGGTTGTCCGCCTATCATAGAATCTTTTCAGCAACCTCATCAACTTATTCATATGATCATACTCTTCAAGCTTTGCATGTAGTTGGACTCTTTTCCTTTAATATTCAATGATAATTTTGTACCTTGCGATATAGTACGTTAAGATCTGCTAATAATTGATTTAAGTTTGAAAACTAATTTACTCATAATTAATACCTCTTTCTTATATATTTTACGATTTATACTGTAAAGATAAGCTTTAAAGATTATTTTTAAGACTTATCTTTGCTATGAATATGATAGCACTGCTAAATATACTTGTCAATATAAAAATAATAATTATTATTAATTTATTTTATTTTCCTTATGTTTATAAGTACTTTTAAAGAAATTAAGCAAATAAGATATTTTGTTATCTTTATAAGATAAAATTGTACTTGAATAATTTGGAGAAGTTTATATTTTTCTTATATTATAATTTTGTAGATGTTAATATAATACTCCAGTATGTTTGTAGATAGAATTATTAATCATACATACTTATATAAGCGGTCTTGTTTAATACTTATCTTTTGATAAAATCATTATAGAAAATATTTTGGAAAGATATGAAAGAAGTTTATATGAAGATATTTTAAATTCTATACTTATGAGTTTTTAATATGTATTCAATTTTGCCTCTTCCTTATGCGAAATGGAAAAGTGAAAATATGAAGTATGTTCTTATTTTCTTTCCATTAGTGGATGTGATAGAAGCTATATATATTAGTGGAAACTTAGGTCATATTGAATATAGGGGCTGATATTTAGAACTTGTATACTCAGTATACTTTCTATAATATATACAGGTGGTATACACTTTGACGGTTATCTTGATACTTGTGATGCCTTGGGTTCAAATCAAACTAGAGAGTTGGAGATTCTAAAGATAGTCATGTTGGAGCCTATGCGATAATAGGTGACTTAATATATATTTTGATATATTTCGGGGCTATGACAGAAATAGTATCTGATACACGCAAATATATTTATTTGCACTAGTGCAGTTTAGTTAGAGCATATTCCTACTTTATCTCTGGTATAGTGAAGAATGCCAGAGGAGTGGACTTGCACAAACTTTTACTAAACCTCATAAATATAGCGCTATAGTAGTTTTAAGTTTAATAATAATAATTTCGGTGTAGTTATGGTATTTATAAGTAGAAAAAGCCATATATCTTTTTGACTTGTTTAATGTATTTTTATTTTTCATATTTTTATGGCAAAAAGAGTTTGGTGGAGTAACGGAGATTTATGTGGGCATTTTTTCAAATGTGCGAACTTATTTTTCTTATATTGTTAGGACTTATTTATTAGGAGTTTTTATGTTTTTAGAGGTGAATTTAATTATATTAATACTAGCTTTTTATTGGACCTAGTATTTGGCGATCCTTATTCTATTCCTCACCCTGTTAGATTTTATGGTCTTGTAATTAAAAATTGGAAAACTTTTTAGAGAAAGAGATAGAAAAACACTAAAAACAAGTTTAAAGCTTTTACGGTTTTTATACTGATACTTAGTGTATTTATAATGGTTTTATTTACAGTATTCCTTTAGTATTACTGGCATATTTTTAAGTTAAATATGGCCTATGTAATATTTTTCTGTTATAGTTGTTTATCAATTAATAGCTTGTAAATCTCTAAGAGATGAAAAGTATGAAAGTATATAAAAGTTTACAAAGAGGTAATGTAGAAAAAGGCAAGAGAAGATGTTTCTATGATAGTTGGAAGAGATACAAAAATCTTAGTGTAGAGGGTATAATAAAAAGCTACTATTGAGACTATAGCGGAAAATTTCAGTGATGGGGTTGTTGCACCTTTATTTTATTATACTATATTTTTGTACCAGGAATAGTTGTATATAAAGTAGTAAAATACTTTGGATTCTATGATAGGATATAAAGATGATAAGTATAAAGATATTGGTTATTTTTAGTGCAAAAATTTGATGATGTATTGATTTTATTCCTCCAGACTGGGAGCTTTAATGTTACTTATTTCAAGTCTATTCTTTCCTATGCGAGTACAGAAGAAGGCATAAAATTTTTATAAGAGATAGATTTAAACATGTCTCCTAATTCTGCACAGACTGAGGCAGTTGTGGCAGGCTATTTGGAATAAAATTAGCAGGACCGGCATATTATTTTGGGAAATTATGAAAAAGAATTTATAGGGAGATGAGATAAGAAAAGTAAATATAGAGGATATAAAAAAGTAAATAATCTTATGTATGTTAAGTATTTTACTTGTTATTTTCATTAATAATAACCAGTTGATTATATTTGTAGCAAATAATATAGTATTATTTTTTAAGTGATACTGTATACAAGATATATAGTAATGATACAAAAATAAACTTGATATTTTGTGCAAAGGTAAGTATCATAAAAATAGAAAAAGGTAAGGATATGTCAAAAAGTATGTTTTGTTGGAGCAGGACCGGGAGATCCTGAACTTATAAGTATAAAAGGTAAAGAGGATAATAGATGAGGCAGATGTAATAATATGCAGGTTCTTTAGTTAATAAGCGAAGTTCTAGAGATGCGAAAAAGGGTGCTTTTATATATAATTCTGCTTCCATGAATCTTGATGAGGTTATAGAAGCAACAAAGAATCGCAGTTTTCAGGAAAGATGGTTGCAAGGGGTACATGGGGAGAGTCCTTCTATTTATGGAGCTATAAGAGAACAAATGGATAGATTGGATGAGTATGACATAGAATGTGAAGTTATACCGGCATCAGCTCATTCTTGGCTACAGCGGCGGCTTTAAAAAGAGTATACCTTGCGGCTGTTACTCAAACCTTATATTAACAAGAATGGAGGGAAGGACTCGTCCCCGATAAAGAAAGAATAGAAGAACCTCGAAAACATAGAGCAACTATGATTGTTTTTCTCTAGCATAGGAGTTATAGATGAACTTGCCCAGCTAGCTAAAACAGGATATGTGGAAAAATACACCCTGTGGCAGTTGTAGTACAAGGCTTCGTGAAGAGCAAAAGATAGTAAGAGGAATTTGAATAATATAGCAAGACTGGTAAAAGAGGCGCGGTATAAGCAAGACAGCCTTTAGTAGTTGTAGGAGATTTCTTGGGTGATGAATACGAATTATCAAGTTGTATGATAAAAATTCTCACACGAATACAGAAAGTAAAAGTTTTAAATTTCAGAAAAGAGTAGTAAGTGGAAGTATTTAGAGATTTTCATGGTGGAGAAAGTATTAGAAATATCTAGTAATATAGAAGTCGGAGAGTTTTTCGATTTTTCAGCTATATAAGTCCTTTTTGATGGAAAAAGAGAAAAAACTATATAACAGTATAGATGATATAGTTTTATTATCCTGAAACTGATTATGAGGACATATATATTAAACTGGCTTCTTTACATAATATAAATAAATCTTATATAAGATTGGGAGTGCTATCAGATATTATATATAAAACTGGCGGCATTTCTAAATCTAGGTAAGAAAAGGAAGTATTATTTGTAGAACCTAGCTTCATAGAATATAGAAAAGCTTTTTAGTAGGCGAAGATATAGACTTGTATATTATGATATGGATAAAGAAAATCTAAAGTTAGATGAAAGTAGTATTGATATTTTTGGATAATGATATATTGGCTATATTTATATGTAATCCAAATAATCCAAGCTCCTGTCTTGTAGAAAAAGAAATTTTTAAAATAAAATACTATGCAAGGAAAGATGTATATATCTTGTTTTAGATGAATGTTTTGCGGATTTTATTTTTAGAAGAAGATAAATATAGCTTGGTTAGTAATATAGAGGAGAATAAAAACTTATAATCTTACGTTCTTTTACTAAATTATTTGCTGTTGCAGGCCTTAGATTAGGTTATACTATTTCATCTGATAGATTCTTTTTAAAAAGTATGGATCTATTAAACCCACATTGGCATATAAATACCTTAGCATTAAGAGTGGCAGATTTTAGCTGCTGATATGTATATAGACTTAAAAATAAAAATTTAGATTTGATAGAAAAAGAAAGAAAAATATCTTATACAAGAGTTGGAAGATTTAAAGATAAAGGTATATGAATCAAAGGCAATTTATATTACTAAGATTTGATAAAAATTATGATGATTTTGAAGAATATCTACTTAAAATATAAGATACTTATTCGTTCTTGTTCTAACTATAGAGGCTTGGACGGGAAGATATTATAGAATAGCAATAAGAACACATAAGGATAATATAAAACTTATTAATGTATTTAAGGAGTATTTTAGATGAAAGCTATAATGATTCTTGGAACTATGTCAAATTCAGGAAAAAGTCTTTATAACTGCAGGCTTATTAAGAGTATTAAAAAGACGGCTATAAGGTTTGTCCTTTTAAATCTCAGAATATGGCTTTGAATTCATATAACTAAAGAGGGTTATGAGATAGGTATGGCTCAAGCTATGCAAGCAAGAGCTTGTGGAATTGAGCCGAGTGTATATATGAATCCTATACTTTTAAAGCCAAATCAGATACAGGTTCGCAAGTTATAGTTGGTGGTAAAGTGCTTTCTAATATGAGTGCAAAAGATTATTTTGCAAAAGGGAATTGATACCATATATAAAAAGAGCTTTTATGAGAAATTACAGGAAGAATATGATATCTGTGTTATAGAAGGTGCAGGTTCTCCGGCTGAGATAAATCTTAAAAGAAATGACATAGTAAATCTAGGACTCGCTGATATAATAGATTGTGATGCTATTTTAGTAGGAGATATAGACAGAGGTGGAGTTTTTGCGGCTTTATATGGGACGGTAGAACTCTTGGAAGAACATGAAAAGGAGCGTATTAAGGGCTTAGTAATAAGCAAGTTTAGAGGCGATGTAAGTATATTAAAAACCCGGACTTGATATGATAGAAAAGAAACTTGGTAAAAAAGTTCTTGGTACAGTTCCTATGAAAAGAATGCAGATATAGCAGATGAGGATAGTCTTAGTGAAAGATTGACAGATAAAAGACTATAAAAAGCTATAGATATAGCTGTCATAAGATTTCCTCACATATCAAATTTTACTGATTTTGATATTTTGGAACGTTTTGATAATGTAAGTCTTAGATATGTTAATACAGTAGCAGAGATTTGGAAAACCGGATATAATTATTCTGCACCGGGACTAAAAATACTATAGATGATTTGACTTTGCTATAAGACAAAATGGTTTGGAGAGTCTTATCTATAGAAGCGCTAAAGATAAACTTATAATAGGTATTTTGGTGGCTATCAAATGCTGGGAAAAGATTTAAAAGACCCTTATAATATGGAAAATGGATTAGAAACTAAAAGGTATAGGACTCTAAATGCCGCTACTATATTTTGAGAAAAAGATAAAAACGGTACAAATAAGTGGTAAAATCTTAGAAAGTACATGGAGTTTTAACTAAAGATGAGTATAGTAAAAGGATATGAGATACATTTAGGAAAAACTACCGGCCTAGGGTGAAGATAGACCCTTACTAGAATTAGAAGATGGAAGAATGGATGGTCTAATTGCTAAGACCGGTAATGGTTGGAACATATTTACGGCATATTTGATAATGAAGACTTTGTATATGATATACTTTCGTATGTAGCAGGAAAAAGGTATAAGCTTGGAAAAAGCCTATAAATATGGGAAGAATATATAGAGAAAGAATATGATAAATTAGAAAATCTAATTAGAGAAAAAGTGGATATGAATGAAATTTATAGAATAATCGGTATAGATAGATAAAGTTAGAGGATAAAATGTTAGAAAATATAGAAAAACCGGAATTAATAGAAAAAAGAAGTATGGAAATAATAGAGTGAGATGTCAAAAAGAAGCACTTGAAAGGTTTACAAACGAAGAATTATTAGTAGTAAAACGTTGTATACATACAGCGGCAGATTTTGATTATGAGAAAAACCTATTTTCCATAAAGATGTAATAAACTAAAGCTTTTGCTCTTTTTAAAAGAAAAACAGTTATAATTACAGATACCAGCATGATGATGGCAGGGATGAATAAAAGTATACTTGCAAAGCTGGAGCAGAAGTTAGAAATTTTATAGCAGATGAGGATGTGATAGGGAGCAAAAGAAAGAGGACTTACACGTTCGGCTATATGTATGGATACAGGCGGCTAAAATAGAAGAAGGGTTGTAATGTTATTTTTAGCACTAGGAAATGCACCCTACAGCTCCCTATAAGGCTATATAGATTAGATACAAGGTGAGTTCAAGCCTGATATGATAGTAGCTGTACCGTGAGGCTTTGTGAATGTTGTAGAATCAAAGGAATTAATACTTGGCATGGATGTTCCGGCAATAGTTGCCAGAGGAAGAAAAGGGTGGAAGTAATATTTGTAGCGCTATTATTAATGCAATAATATATCAATTAATTGAAAGATAGGAATAGATATGAATAAAGCTGATGTACTTGAGATAAAAACAATTTAAAAAGATAGCAATATAATAACTAAAATAGTGGGTTGTTATGTAGATGCCGAAAAAGAAGTCAAATTTATACAAAAAGATGCCTTTATTCTTTGGGAGAGGAAGACTGTTTTAGTATGAAGAGATATTTAGAAAAACTCTTTCAGGTACTTTGGGCAGAAACTTGATAAATATAGAGCTTGAAAATGCGGCCTTAGAAGAAGCTGTGGAGCCGTGAATTTTTATTTAAACTTAGACAAAGTGCTTAGAAGATGATGAACTCTTAGAAGTTTTTTCAAAGAAATAATATCAGGATATGAGTATAATGAGAATTATTTTATAATTCTTATAGATATAGTTTACGATATACCCGGAAAAGACAAATGATATATGCTAATGGAAGATGCCAGTGATGAAGTATATCATGCGCTTTTTTATGTAGTATTTGCTCTGTAAAGCTTTCTAAGGCTTCATTAGGCTATAACGCTATAAAAGAATAATATAGAAAACAGGGTGAGAGATTGGATAGTTGATGTGCCTATGCAGGGCTTTTTGTATCCAAGTTTTGATGATAGAAAGACTAATGTCTATGAGGGTATTATATTTTAGCAAGAAAAATAAAATGAGATAATGCCGAATTTTATATGAGATGTTTGATAGTGAGGCACCATTAAGTGGTGAACAGAAAGAAAGTGTTTTATCAGCTATACAACAGGTGGGCTCTGAGAATATGAATGTAGAGATGATGGCGGAAGTATATGATAAAATAAGTGATATGATAGCGAGCATGACGAAAAAGAGGGACCTTTTAATATTAGATAAGAATGATATGCTACGGGTACTCTCATCAGCAGGAGTTGATGATAAATCCTGGACTTATATGATAAATTAGAAAGCTCTGATGTAAAAGTGGTAGCTGAAAATATAATTGATGTTAAAAATTGAAATTAAAAGACCGGTATCAGTATAAAGATAGATCCTGATTGTATGGGGGCAGTTAGCACCGGATACATAGACGGCAAGAAATGTATACTTATAGCGGCGGAAGATGTGGAAATAAACGGAGTTATGGTAAAGACTATCTAGGGAGTATATATGAATATAGCTGATCACAGTTGGATATGAGAAAGATTGCCGATAGTGGACAAATTTTTTAGATTTAATATGTTGGGTGAAATGAATTTGAACTCTTAGCAGGTGATAGATACCTAAAAATAAAAAGAAGTTTTATATATAGATGGTATAGAATGTAGCGAATATTATTTGAATGTACTAAAGAAGAGTTTGAAGAATATTGAGAGAGTATTTTGATCTAAAAGTAGATTATGATACTTTTTCTGTAAATATACCTAAAGAAGATATATTTTTAAATAAAGCCTTAGAATATTCCAGAGGTATAAGAATTTTAAAGCAAGATAATGGGAGATGCTTATTTCTTTTATAATATCCCAAAGAAAATCTATACCTGCCATAAAATCCGCTATAGAAAAACTTTGTGAAAAATATGGCAAGAAATTAAAAATGGTAAATATGCTTTTCCAACACCTAGTGAGCTTGCAAATGCAGATGTAGATGATTTGAATTCTTGTTCACTAGGATATAGAAGTAGTTATATAAAAGAAGTAGCAGTTTCTGTAACAAGTGGGAAAATAGACTTAGAAAAGATATCTGATTTAGATGATGAAAAATCTATTAAAAAGAGCTTATGAGTCTGAAAAGGTGTAGGAATAAAAGTAGCCTCTTGTGTAGCCTTATTTGGTTATTATAGAATAGCGGCGTTTCCTATAGATGTCTGGATACAAAAGATGATAGATAGATATTATAACGGAAATTTCCGTTTGCTAGATATGAAGGTTATGCAGGTGTTATTCAACAATATATTTTCTTCTACGGAAGAGAGAATGAAAAGATTAAGAAAAGCTAAAAATAATATTAGTAGTATAATAAGAATAAATATAGTATAATTATAAGACTATAAAATTTATAGTATAGATTAAAGTGTCTTAATAATCTACATAATTGCTATATAAAAAGGAGAGAAAATGGAGAAAATTTTATCTCGTAGTAGCCTACATATAATATGGAAAAATTTTTGAATACTTGTCTTTCCTCTTTATTATAGAAGAGATACTGGAAGATATGAAATACTTATTATAAAATGACGGTTCTAATGATAGGTCTGGTGCATTGCCTAGAATATGTAAAAAGTATCCTTCCCAGTTTTAAGCTCACATAAAGAAAATGGAGGACATGGTTCTACCATTAATAAAGCGTATAGACGTATCCGAGTGCTAAGTATTTTAAGGTGGTTGATGGAGATGATTTTGTAGAAAAAGAAGCTTTTATTGATTTGATAAAGAGTCTGAAAAATACTGATGCCGACTTGGTTTTAAGTAATTTTTATTGGCGAGATTTTTAAAACAGGAAAACTTAGTAAAAGAAGTAGAAGAATTAGCCACAAATATAGAATATTATAAAACTTATAAAGTGGAAGATATGGTAGATAAAACTTTTTGAAGATGCATAGTTATATATAAAAAACAGAAATTCTTATGAATAAAAGAATAAGAGAGAAAATGTTTTTATGTAGATGTAGAATACATAGCTTATCCATACCTTATATAAATATAGTTTTATTTACAAGGAAACCCGTGTATATATATAATATAGGTATGAATAGTCAAAAGCATGGATATGAAAAATATGCAAAAGCGTTGTACTCAACACGAAAAAGGTTTTAGATGATTTATTAGAATATTATTTAGCAAACAATAAAAATGATAGTAGATCTAAGGCTCTAGCTAATATTTGCTCAAGAACTTTGGTGAGTCAATATAAGATTTATTTAGTCTTGGATGCTCATGTAAAGAAAAATTTGATTAGTTTAGATAAAATAAAAAGGAATATTTGGGTATATATAAGAGTGTGAGAAACCCAGCTATAGAAAATACTTAGAGAAAAGCAGATATAGTTTATATTTCCCACTTTCTCTTATAGTTAGATTTAAATATTTTCTATAAAGGAACAGAAAAATGTTAAAAATGATAGATAGATTAAATACTTTTTAAACATTATGAACCTTTGCTTAGACAACTCGTAAGTAAGGATATAAAGTTAAAGTATAGAAGAAGTTTTGGGTTATTTGTGGAGTGCTTAATCCACTTATGATAATGATAATCATGGTTATAGTATTTTCAAATATGTTTAAATCAGACATAGTTAATTATCCTGCATATTTGATAATAGGACAGACTATATTCGGTTTTGTTTCAGAATCAACAAACCAAGCTATGTTCTCTATTGTGGGTAATGCTGCACTTATGAAAAAGACTTATGTACCTAAGTATATATTTACTTTTCTCAAAAAGTTACAAGTTCTTTAGTGAATATGATATTCTCTCTTGGAGCTATGGTAATAGTATTTATAGTTTGTAAAGTTAGTTTTTAATATAAATATGTTATTTATACCGTTTATACTCTTGGAAGTATATATTTTTGCATAGGACTTGGCTTATTGCTTTAGCACAGGCAACAGTATTTTTAGAGACGTTCAATATATATAGTGCTTTTACTCACAGCTTGGATGTATTTAACGCCTATATTTTATCCTTTGAGCCAGTTGCCTGAGGGATTTTACAAAAGGCTATTATTACATTTTAACCCTATATACTCATATATAGAACAATTTAGAATTATAACCTTATATGGAAAAGTTTCCGGATATTATACTTATAGCAAATGCAGCTTGGTTGCAATGATCATCTTTGTATAGGAAGTATAGTGTTCATGAAAAATCAAAAGTAAGTTTATATTATATATTTAATATAAGGAAAAGAAATGAAAGATAATTTGAAAAACTATGATAGTTAAAGATGCTACCGTCAGATTTAACATAGCATCTGAAAGAATTGATAATCTAAAGAATATTTTATAAAATTAGTAAAAAGAGCTTATGTTTAAAGAGTTTTTAGCATTAAAAAAATATAAATTTTTAGTGTAAAAGCAAGGTGAAGCTTGGGAATAGTCGGCACAAACGGTTCAGGTAAATCGACCTTATTAAAACTTATATGTGGTATTTTAAAACCATATAGGAAGTGTTAGTATAAATGGAAGTATAGCTCCACTTATAGAACTTGGTGCAGGCTTTGACGGAGATCGGCAGAGAGAAATGATGTGTACCTGCGTGTGTGTGTGTTGTGTGTGTGTGTGTGTTCCTGTGTGTGTGTGTGTCCAT